>OGCO01000306.1_pt1 | contig 84512 bp, 81 predicted proteins | sample 1570171 | NCBI WGS metagenome assembly OGCO01 (sample SAMEA4370583, study PRJEB24528) | human gut metagenome
AATATCAGTCATTGCAGACGAATATAGCAAATGCCAAAGCGGCGGCAGAAAAAGCGGCGGCAGAAAAAGCAGCAGCTGAAGCAAAGGCAAAGCAGGGAATATCCAAATCGCAGGCTGAAAACTTGGTTTTGAATACATTTGATAGGTCAGATGGGGTTGAATTGAAATGCAGCGTATATGATCAAAGCTCGTCATGCTACTATGTAAGAGTGTTTTGGCACAATGATTATACAGACAGATATAATCTTGTCGGTGACTATATTGTAGACAGATTTACCGGTGCGGTAACTAAAAACTGATAAAAGGGGAGATAAATTATGAAGAAAAAAATAATAGGATTAGCATTGACAATAGCGGTAGTGAGCGCGTTAAGTACGGCGGCATATGCGTCAACATATGTGAATAACGAGGACGTTACAAGCAGTGTATTCACGTCAAGTTCAAACGGATATACATTGTTTCCGGTAAGATATTTGGGTGAGAAACTTGGCTGTGATGTATATTGGAATCCTGACGATAAGTGTATAACAGTAAGTAAAGATGATATACATAGAGATTTTTATAACGGAAGTGCGGCGGTGTATGATTGGGAGGGAAACAGTTATAACCTTGTAACAGCGCCGAAACTTGTAGACGGAAATACAATGGTGCCGGCAGAATTTTATCGCGACCAATTCGGCATAAGCGTTATATGGGACGATGTGACAAGCAGTTTGTTCATAAATTCGGAAAATACATATAATTGGCTTGTTGATACAGCGGAATACAAAGATGCGAAGAAAAGAAAGAGCCAGCTTACACAGGATCAGGCAAGAGATAGACTTTATAATGCGTATGATTCAACAGACCAGCCTTATTTGAAAATAAATGATGAAGGTGAAAGCAGTGACTATTATTATTTCTTTGTATTAAGATATAATGATTTTACCGGATATTACGTTAATTGGGGCGACTATAAAGTAAACAAGAATACAGGAGCAGTAAGTAAAAAATAATTTTATAAGGAGATATAAAATGAAAAGAAAAATTTTATTGACAGTTGCTGTTATTCTTACAGTTATGCTGTCGGCATGCGGTATGAGTGAAGAAGAAATCGGTACGGCGCTAAGCAATATTAATAATGAATATCAAAGCGGTACATATGAGCAGGCTCAAACTGAAATTGTAAAGCTTGAAAAAGTGACAAAGAAAATGACAGATGAGCAGAAAAGTAAGTATGATGAATTGAAGCCTTTGATTGAATATGCAGTGCAGTCAAGCGGTGAGATTAATAATGCTTTAAATGACGCACAGGGCTTGTGCGACCAAAAGATGTATTATGAGGCAAGTCAGACACTTGATAAAATCGCGACCGATTATAAACTTCCGCCGACAGAGCAGAAGAAGTTTGATGAAGAAAAGACAACTGCCGAAAACGGTATAAAGTCGGTAAAAATAACTGACGCGCTTAAAAATGTGGAAACGATATATAACGGCGGTGACTATGATAAAGCGACAGAGGAGCTTTCAAAGATAGACACGTCGAATCTTACAGATGCACAAAGTCAAAAATATCAGTCATTGCAGACGAATATAGCAAATGCCAAAGCGGCGGCAGAAAAAGCTGCGGCAGAAAAAGCAGCAGCTGAAGCAAAGGCGAAAGCTAAGATAGATATATCTATGGCAAAAAGTAAAGTTATTGGAACTTCGGGTTATCCGTATGCATCATTGCTTGCTGAAAATGATGAAAAATGGTACTTCGCACCTACTGATGAACCAGATGCCAATGTAAGAGATAGTGGCGGTCATGTGAGCAAGGGTGTTATGGTTTATTCTGTTGATAAAAATACAGGAAACATAAAGAGAGAACAATAAAAATATATTATCTGCTTTATTAGAAAAATTAATTGAATAACACCGTAGAGTCAACCGTAAAGGTTGGCTCTTTTTTGTATGCGATGGCAATACAGCTTATCCTTATTTATATACTGTATAAATGGGGTGGTTTCAGTGAAAGGGAAAATTAAAATCAATGATGAATTAAAAGCAAGTTACAGACGTGGGATTGTAAAGGAACTGTATTCAAGAAAAATGATAACGGAGCAGCAGTACAAGAGATTGCTTATGAAATAAGTGACAACGGGGAGGTGTCGGCGGTGCTTAAAGTGGCGGCATATGCGCGTGTTTCGACTGACAAGGATGATCAGATAAATTCACTTACAAATCAGCGTGAGTATTTTGAAAGCTACATAAAGTCAAAGGACGATTGGGAGTTTGTCGAAGTATATTTTGACGAGGGTATCACAGGCACTCAAACCAAGAAACGAAAAGGTTTTAACCGTATGATTAACGATTGTAAAAACAAAAAAATAGACTTGATTTTAACAAAGGAAGTCAGCCGTTTTGCAAGAAATACTGTTGACACGTTGAATTACACTCGTATGTTAAAGGAATATGATGTAGGTATATTTTTCATCAACGATAATATTGATACACGTCAAAATGACGGCGAGTTTCGTTTGGCGATTATGGCATCTGTTGCACAGGAAGAAAGCCGAAAAATTTCAGAACGTGTGAAATGGGGACAAAGACGTGCTATGGAAAACGGTGTTGTGTTCGGAAATAACAGTATTGTCGGATTTGATATTAATGACGGTGTATTGTCTGTTAATGAAAGTGAGGCAGAAGTTGTCAAATTAATTTTTCATAAGTACGTAAATGAGGGTAAAGGTACTCATATTGTTGCACGGGAACTTTACGAAGATGGCATAAAACCGCCTAAATCAAGTAAAGATTTTTGGAGCAGTACGATGATTTTAAATATCTTACGTAATGAAAAGTATGTAGGTGATTTACTGCAAAAAAAGTATGTCACGAAAGATTATCTTACACATCATAAAGTTATAAACAAAAGTGAGGACAAAATATATATTGAAAATCATCACGCGGGGATAATCAGCCGTAAAATGTGGAATATGGCACAGGCTGAACTGCAAAGGCGAAGTGTGGATAAAAGCACTAAGAAAAAGTATTCCAACAGATATTGGTGCAGCGGTAAGATAATTTGTTCCGAATGTGGTTCAAGGTTTGTGATACGTAAATCAAAAAAGAAAAGCGGTATCTACATAACGTGGGCTTGTCATGAAAGAACGGCTCATGGAAATAAAAAACTTGATAAAAATAATCATCAAGTTGGCTGCAATATGCGTACCGTAAACAATAAGTCGCTTTTGACTTGTATGAAGTTCATAACCGAACAACTTGACGTGGATATTAATAATATTGCCGACGATATATTGAATGAGATTAATAATTTGGCTGATACGTCGGAAGATAATATGCAAAATCTGACGTTACAGATACAGGATATACAAAATAAAAAAATGCGTATGCTGGACAGTTATTATAGCGGTGATATAAACAAAGACGAAATGACTGCTCTTAAAGATAAGTATGATAAAGAGATTGAGAAAATCAATGCTATTTTGCAGAAACAACAGAACAACCAAACTGCTATACAGGAAAGACAGAACAATACAGATGAGTTGCGTGATATAATAATCAATGCAGTTTGCTCCGAAAATGTGTATGGAGAGATTGTCGATAAAATTATTGTGTATGATGATTATATGCTTGTGAAACTGAAATATATAGATTTTGCTTTTAAAATTAAATACTCAACTCACGGTTATATGGAAAAGTATACGACTGTTATTGAAAGTTATGAGATTGTTTCTTTTTGAGGAGGTAGATGATGTTTATTGATTATAGTAATATTAATGAGTTAATTGAATATATGACCTGTTTTACTATCCCGAAAATCAATAGCCATATCACTAATGCCGTAGGGACGGCATTTTTTATTGAAAGTTCTTCGCGTTTAAGGTAGTCGCGATATGCGATATGGTTATCTTCGAGTGCTTTTTGAAAATTAGGTTGTATTTGTCCGCCGAACACCAAAGCGGACGGGTTTATTTCACTCAGAAAATCATCAATAATCATCGGTTCTTTTGCGTAAGGCGAGTTAATTGTATTGCCGTCAAAGGTTACGGGTACAGGCAAAATTACTATATCTGCACTCAAAACCAAATCTTTATCCGTTTCACATTCAAGTGTTTCAAGTTGTATATCTTTATCAAAGCCGTATAGAAAAACGTGATACCCTTCAGCTTTCAAAAGCTTTGCAACAGTAAGCTGTCTTAAATCACCGCCTATAACAGAAATATTTTCAAACATAGTGTATCCTCCTTATATAGTTTTCTCTGCTGTATATAATATGTAAGTTGAGGTTGTTTTGTTATTGACGCATACTATTTAAAAATTATCTTACACATTTAAGTTGGATTTTACAAACGCACTTTTTATTTTACATTTATTTAAGTATATTCAGATAGTGGATTTTACATAAGAGGTCTATAATAAAGTCATAAAGTGAAAAGGAGATAAGAAAAATGAAGAAAAGAAATTTATTGGCAGGAATATTAGTAGGCGTTATGGCTATGACAGCCCTTGCAGGTTGCGGAGAAACAACACAATCACCGCAGTCATCAACTTCGACAACATCATCGTCATCTGATTTTAAAGCAGACAGTGACATCACAGTTGTATCAAGAGAAAACGGCAGTGGTACAAGAGGCGCATTCATAGAGCTTATGGGAATAGAGGAAAAAGGTGCAGACGGCACAAAGACTGACAAGACAACAAATGAGGCAGTAATCGCAAACAAGACTGACGTTATGCTTACAAACGTTGCCGGTGACGAATACGGTATCGGTTATGTATCGCTTGGCTCACTTTCATCAAGCGTCAAGGCAGTTAAAGTTGACGGAGTAGAGGCAACCGCCGAAAACGTAAAGAACGGTACATACAAGGTTGCAAGACCTTTTAATATAGCAACAAAATCTGATATTTCAGATGTTGCACAAGACTTTATCGACTATATCCTATCAAGTGAGGGACAGGAAATAGTTTCAGACGGATATATTAAAATCAATGATGATGCTCAACCGTATGCAGGTTCAAAGCCGGCAGGCAAAATCGTTGTAGCAGGTTCATCTTCGGTATCACCTGTAATGGAAAAACTTAAAGAGGCTTATCTAAAAGTCAATACAAATGCAGAAATCGAACTTCAGACAAGTGACTCAACTGCCGGTATGACAGGTGCAATGGAAGGTACTTGTGACATCGGTATGGCGTCAAGAGAATTAAAAGACAGTGAAAGTGCTGCATTGACAGCAACACCGATTGCACTTGACGGTATTGCAGTAATCGTAAATCCTCAAAATCCGACAGACGATATGTCAACAGAGGATATAAAGGACATCTTTACAGGTACAAAGACAATGTGGAGTGAAATAGCATGAGAAAATACAAAGAGAAGATAATGGGCGGCGTATTTTTCGCCGCCGCCCTTACTTCAATACTTGCCGTATTGCTGATATGCGTATTCCTTTTTGCAAACGGAATACCTGCAATGGGTAAGGTAGGACTTTTCAAATTCCTTGCGGGTACTAACTGGGCTCCGACAGATAGTCCTGCGTCATTCGGAATCTTCCCGATGATTTTGGGAAGTATATATGTGACCGCCGGTGCAATCGTCATTGGTGTACCGGTAGGTATCCTGACATCAATATTTATGTCGAGATATTGTCCAAAACCCTTATATAAAATCCTCAAACCTGCTACGGAGCTTTTAGCAGGTATTCCTTCGATAGTATACGGCTTTTTCGGACTTGTGGTGCTTGTTCCGTTCGTAAAAACGGTTTTCGGCGGAAACGGAAACAGTATGCTTACAGCCTCAATTTTGCTTGGAATAATGATTTTGCCGACAATTATCGGTGTATCGGAAAGTGCGATAAGAAGTGTACCTGAAAGCTATTATGAGGGTGCGTTGGCACTCGGTGCAACAAAGGAAAGAAGTATATTTACAGTTATATTACCTGCGGCAAAATCGGGAATACTTGCAGGAGTTATTCTTGGTATAGGCCGTGCGATTGGTGAAACAATGGCGGTAATTATGGTTGCCGGTAATCAGGCGAGAATGCCGTCAAGCATTTTAAAAGGTGTCAGAACTTTGACTTCAAATATCGTAATCGAAATGGGTTATGCGGCAGATTTACACCGTGAAGTGCTTATTGCAACTGGTGTTGTGTTGTTTGTGTTTATACTTCTTATCAACATATCATTTAGTATCATAAAGGGAAGGAACAAGCAATGAAACATTTAGGCTCAAAAATATTAAAGGGAACAGTAATCCTTGCAAGCTGTTTGACGTTTGGTGTATTACTGTTTTTGATTGCGTACATATTGATAAAGGGGTTGCCTAATTTAAGCCCTAAATTGTTCAGCTTACATTACACAACCGAAAACGTATCAATGTTACCGGCGATAATAAACACGATTGAAATGACGCTCTGTTCGCTTATAGTTGCAGTACCGCTCGGAATATGTACTGCTATATACCTTGTCGAATACGCGAAAAAGGGCAACAAGGTTGTAGGTGTTATAAGGCTTACCGCCGAAACGCTTTCGGGAATACCGTCAATCGTATATGGTTTGTTCGGAATGTTGTTCTTTGTAACATATTTAAAGTGGGGATATTCAATACTTGCCGGTGCGGCAACGTTGGCAATAATGGTACTTCCGCTTATTATGAGAACAACAGAAGAGGCACTTCTTGCAGTATCCGATTCATATCGCGAGGCAAGCTTCGGAGTCGGTGCAGGCAAGCTTAGAACTGTGTTTAAAATTGTTCTTCCGGCGGCAATGCCGGGTATATTGTCAGGCGTTATCCTTGCAATAGGAAGAATTGTCGGTGAAACGGCGGCGCTTATTTATACGGCAGGTACTGTTGCGGAGGTTTCAAAAGGACTTCTGTCATCGGGACGTACACTTGCAATACATATGTATGTACTGTCAAGCGAGGGCTTGTACACAAATCAAGCATATGCAACGGCGGTTGTACTGTTGATATTTGTGTTGATAATTAACTTTATGTCATCACTTGTTGCAAAGAAGTTTGCGGCAAAGGATTGATGATATAGAAAGGAATGGAATTTTAAAGTGAAATTTGATATAAAGAATTTACATTTGCATTACGGTGATTTCCACGCTTTAAAAGGGATAGATATGCAGATTCCCGAAAATAAAGTTACGGCATTTATAGGCCCGTCAGGGTGTGGTAAGTCTACGTTTTTAAAAACGCTAAACAGAATGAATGACCTTGTAGAGGGTTGTAAGATTGACGGAACGGTTTTGCTTGACGGTAAAAATGTTTACGGTGATATTGAAGTGAATGAACTTCGCAGACGTGTAGGTATGGTGTTTCAAAAGCCTAATCCGTTTCCTATGAGTATATATGATAATATCGCATACGGTCCGAGAACGCATGGAATTAAGGTGAAAAGCAAGCTTGACGAAATAGTTGAGCGTTCGTTAAAACAGGCGGCTATATGGGACGAAACAAAGGATAGATTAAAGAAAAGTGCACTTGGTATGTCGGGCGGTCAGCAACAAAGACTTTGTATTGCAAGAGCACTTGCGGTAGAACCGGAAGTGTTGCTTATGGATGAACCAACTTCGGCACTTGACCCTATATCCACATCTAAAATTGAGGACTTGGTGTGGGAGCTTAAGGATAAGTACACTATAATTATGGTTACGCACAATATGCAGCAAGCCGCAAGAGTTTCGGATAAAACAGCATTTTTCTTGCTTGGTGAGGCAGTGGAATTTGACGATACACAAAAGATTTTCTCAAAACCAAAAGATAAAAGAACCGAAGATTACATAACAGGGAGGTTTGGATAATGAGAGATGAATTTGAAAGACAGTTGGCGCTTCTCAATGAAGAACTTACTACAATGGGCGGACTTATTGAAAGTGCAATCGCAAATGCGGTAAAGGCACTTGACGGTGACGAACATTCGATAAATAAAGCGTATGACTATGAAAAGTCGATAGATAATAAAGAACGTGAGATTGAAAGTCTTTGTTTGAAATTGCTTTTGACTCAACAGCCTGTTGCAAGTGATTTAAGACTTATTTCAGCCGCACTTAAAATGATAACCGATATGGAACGTATCGGCGATCAGGCGGAGGATATAGCGGAAATTGCGGCAACCGCAAAAAAGAAGATGTTGAAAAAATCAAAGCATATTCAACGTATGGCGGCGGCAACTATTGATATGGTCAATAAGAGCGTTGAGGCGTTTATTAAAAAGGATTTGCTTGTCACAGAAGAAGTTTCTCATAATGACGATGTTGTTGACGCATTGTTTGAAGAAATCGTCAATGACCTTGTGGATATTATTAAAAAAGATGAGGGGACTTCCGAAGTGCTTGATATGCTTATGGTTGCAAAGTATTTTGAAAGAATCGGCGACCATGCGGTTAATATCGCCGAGTGGGTGCAGTTCTCTATTACAGGCGAACATAAAAGACTATAATCTGTTTTCGGTTTTCCCATTCTCGCCGATTACAGTTTATATATAAAGTCGGGTAACCGACTTTTTTTCTTGTGCGGAAATATTAAAAGTGATATAATAGTATAATAATGCTAAAGGGTGGAATGTATGCACAAAGTAAATGTTAAAGGGATTTTATCGGCGAAAAACGGAATGAATATATACAGAGGTTGCTTGCATGGGTGTATTTATTGTGATTCAAGAAGTTTGTGTTATCAGATGAATCATAAATTTGAAGATATTGAGGTTAAGGCTAATGCAGTGGAATTGTTGGAAAATGCACTCAGAAGAAAGAGAAACAAGTGTATGATTGGAACAGGTGCAATGTCTGATCCGTATATGCCAATAGAAGAAAAACTCGGTAATATGCGAAAGTGTCTTGAAGTGATTGAAAGGTATGGTTTCGGTGTGACAATGATTACTAAATCGACAAAAGTTCTTCGTGATCTTGATTTGTTAAAGAAGATAAATGAAAAATCAAAATGTGTCGTACAGATGACGCTTACCACATATGATGAGGATTTGTGCCGCATTGTTGAGCCGAATGTTGAAACTACATATGAGAGATTTCGTGCACTTGAAATATTGCGTGATAACGGTATACCGACTGTTGTGTGGCTTTGCCCGATATTGCCTTTTATAAATGATACCGAAGAAAATATTAGGGGAATACTTGATTATTGTGTCAGAGCAAAAGTGAAGGGGATTATTAATTTTGATATGGGTGTTACGTTGCGTGACGGTAATAGAGAGTATTTCTATAAAAAACTCGATGAACATTTTCCGGGACTTAAAGAAAAATATATCAGAATGTACGGAAACAGCTATCAGCTTTCATCTCCGAACAGCAGACAACTTAATATGATTTATAAAAGCGAATGTATTAAAAACGGTATTATGTGTGACGTGAATGAATGCTTTGAGTATTTGAATAAGTATGAAGATAAATATGGTGGCGAACAAATCAGCTTGATATAAAGTTGTTTGTAGTGTTGACAAAATGAATGAATAGATATATAATAAATATAGAAAAAAGGTAAGACCTCAAACGGTTATACCCTGAAATTAGTTATTACAATAACCGCAATCTTGGTAGGAGGGCGGTTATTGTGCTTTTATAGAGAAAATTATCAAAAATATGATAATTTCTAAAATTGCTGTGAGCAATTTCTTCGCCATATGTAGCAATATGCTTACTTTTCATAAGCATTCCTCCTTTCATAAACTCAGCATAACAGCCTGTGAATATAAAAGAGAGTATAACCGCCGGTGAAAACACCGTTAAGAGGTCTTACCTATATCGGAATGATCCGACAGTGGTATTATATAACAAAGAAATACAAAATTCAACAAAGTATACAAAACGAAATACAAATGTAAATGAGCGCACAAAAAAACGGCATTATCGAATGCCGTTTTTTGTATACTTAAAAACTTATCTTTGTACACGACCTGAGCCGTCGCCGCCTGCAAGAGTTTCAACTTCTTCTCTTGTAACAAGGTTAAAGTCACCAGGGATTGTGTGCTTAAGAGCTGATGCCGCAACACCGAATTCAAGAGCGTCCTTGAAGTTCTTACCGTCAACAAAACCGCAGATTGTACCGCCGGCAAAGCTATCGCCGCCGCCTACACGGTCAACGATTGGACGAATTCTGTATTCTCTTGAATGATAGAATTCATCATCTTCGCTTGAGTAAATGCAAGCTGACCAACCGTTATCAGAAGCTGACTTAGAAACTCTAAGTGATGAAATAACATACTTAAATCCGAACTTAGCAACCATCTGCTTGAAAATGCTTTCGTAACCTGCAAGGTTAAGTTCACCGCTTGTTACGTCTGTGTTTTCAGGCTTGAAACCAAGAACTTTATCTGCATCTTCTTCGTTACCGATACAAACATCAACATATTGCATAAGGTTTGACATAACCTTTTGAGCCTTTTCGCTTGTCCAAAGCTTCTTTCTGAAGTTAAGGTCACAAGAAACTGTTACACCGTGAGCCTTAGCAGCTTTACAAGCAGCCTCTGTAAGTTCAGCGGCAGCGTCTGAAACAGCAGGAGTAATACCTGTGAAGTGGAACCAGTCAGCACCTTCAAAGATTTCGTCAAAATCGAAATCAGAAATGCTTGCTGTTGCGATTGATGAGTTAGCTCTGTCATATGTAACGTTTGAAGGTCTCATTGACGCACCTGTTTCAAGGAAGTAGATACCAAGTCTGTCGCCGCCCTTAGCGATGTGCTTTGTTTCAACACCGTATTTTCTTAGTGCCGCAACTGCGCAAGCGCCGATTGGGTTTTCAGGAACTTTTGTAACAAATTCAGCGTCGTGACCGTAGTTTGCAAGTGAAACTGCAACGTTTGCTTCACCGCCGCCGTAGTTTATGTCAAACTGTGTAGCTTGAATATATTTTTGATTTCCAGGGGTTGAAAGTCTAAGCATGATTTCACCCATTGTAACAACTTTTGCCATTATATAAATCTCCTTTAATTATAAATTACTTGTTAAGTTCTGCTCTTGCAGCTTTGATATTTGCAATAAATTCTTTAGCTGTTTCGGTAATTGCGTTGTAGTCGCCTGTCTTAGCACCCTTTGTAAGTGATGAACCTGCACCTACTGCAACAACGCCTGCCTTAATCCAATCAGCAACGTTATCCTTGTCAACGCCGCCTGTAGGCATCATTTGAGCCTGAGGAAGAGGACCCTTAATATCCTTTATAATCTTAGGACCGTATAGATCTGCAGGGAATATCTTAACGATGTCAGCACCTGCCTCCATAGCTGTGATAACTTCTGTAATTGTAGCACAACCAGGCATATAAGGTACTCTGTAACGGTTACAAAGCTTAGCTGTTTCTGCATTGAAAGCAGGACTTACGATAAAGTTTGCACCTGCCAAGATAGCCATTCTTGCTGTTTCAGGATCAAGAACAGTACCTGCACCAAGCATCATTTCGCCGTTTGAATATTTTTCAGCCAAAGCAGCAATAACCTTGTCGGCACCCGGAACTGTAAATGTAAGTTCGATACCTGTACAACCGCCTGCAAGGCAAGCGTCTGAAATTTTAATTGCTTCTTCAGCATTGTTAGCTCTTACAACTGCAACAAGACCGCAGTCAGTTAGCTTTTTAAGCACATCTTCTTTTAACATTGGAAAAAAACCTCCTAAAATATTTTACTGTATATAATTTTATCACAAACCTTTACGATTTGCAATATCTCAACATAAAAAAATACACTGTAACGGATAATTTTGCCGATACAGTGCAAATTGATTTAGACTTTTTGACTTTGAGTCGATTTTTCTTACATATTCCACAGCATAGTGTACATCACTTCTCCGTTATGTTCGTGCCGAAGTGCACCGTCAATGATAAAGCCGGTACGGGTTGCGAATGCAAGAGCCTTTCTGTTTCTTGCGTAAATAGGTATATGGAGCATATTGTACTCCGATTTCAGAAAATTTATAAGTGCCGTTCCGATACCTTTGTTTTGATGTTCGGGATCGACGAAAAGCCCCGTTATTCTGTTATCCTCCGTCACACCGGTAAAAGCGACAATCTTGCCGTCAATAATGTAAACAAAATTTTCTTTGCCGTTTATGTATTTTTCTTTTACAAAATCGTAATGTGTTTCCCAAAAGTTTTCTTCAACAAATGAATTTGAATGAATTGTTGTTCGCAGCCATAAATCCATTACTTCATACGTTTGAGAAGGTTTCATTCGTTCTATATTTTCCATATTATCAAGTCCTAAATATTATAAGTAAATTCTTCAGGCGTTACAGCGCCTTTTGCGATTGCCTCAGCTTTTAAATCAAAGTAAAGCTGAGTAAATGATGCCGATATATACGGCTCAAGGAACAAAAATCCTATACCGAATGTAATACAGCTTAGAATTATCCAACCGAAAAACGAAAGTGAGAATAAAAATATTCTGCCTTTGTTTCCGTCGGTAAGCGATTTTGTAACTTCAAATGCTCTGCGTCTGTCCATAGCCGGATTTTCGGCAAGGATATAAGGAATCATTGAGTATTGGAATGATTTGATAATTCCCGGTATGATGAACAACAGCGACCATAAAAATGTATAAATCGCAACAAACACATTAATACCGATTACGTTGCCGAGATTGTTTTTATAAGGGAAAAACAAATCGTATACATTAGGTGCGTTGACAGTTGCCTTTATGAAAAATCTGCACGATCCCACGCTTAGAGGAAATGTGACAAAAAGAGTGATTAATATTTGAAGTACGGCTGATATTGATGTACCTGCCGAACCGGCGTCCGAATTAACCATATTAGTCACCGTAGCAACCGAAGTTCCGAGTGATGTGATAAGTGAAACCAATATACATACTCCGAATGAATACCAGTAGTTTGACTTTAAAACGTCTTTAGCTCTTGTTTTTAGTTCTGCAAAAGTAGTTTTATACATATTGCCAAGACCTCCTTTATATTTAAGATATATCGCATAAAGTATATCATATGCAAAATATTTTTTGTAGTAGGAAATTCATAATGTAAAGTAAACTTAATAAAATATACTTGTTTATACAAAGAAAATGTTATATAATAAAAAAAGATATATATTATTGTAATTTACAAAGGAGACATAACGATGAGTAAGAGTGTCAATTTATATGTAGTGGTACCGTGCTATAATGAAGAAGCTGTTTTGCATGAAACATCAAAGCAAATGCTTGAATTATTCGGTGAAATGAAAAATGACGGACTTATAAATGACAACAGCAGAATTGTTTTTGTAGATGACGGTTCTAAAGATAAAACATGGAGCATAATAGATGAACTGACTAAGGCTCATACAGAAATATCGGGAATAAAGCTTGCCAAGAATGCTGGACATCAAAATGCACTTTTCGGCGGCCTTATGACAGTTAAAGACGACTGCGACTGTGCAATATCTATTGATGCGGACTTGCAGGACGATATACACGTAATACCTGATATGGTGAGAAACTTCATTGACGGATATGATGTTGTTTACGGTGTAAGAAACAAACGTGATACCGATACATTCTTCAAACGCACAACGGCGATAGGATTTTATAAATTAATGCAGTTTATGGGCGTTAATATTGTATTCAATCACGCAGATTACAGATTGATGAGCAAACGTGCGCTTGACGGATTGGCACAATTCCCTGAGAGAAATCTGTTCCTAAGAGGAATGGTTCCGCTTGTCGGCTATCGCTCAACGAATGTGTATTACGACAGAAACGAACGCTTTGCGGGCGAGTCAAAATATCCGTTAAAGAAAATGCTTTCATTTGCGTTTGACGGTATAACTTCATTCAGCATAAGCCCAATCAGAATGATTTCGGCATTCGGTGCGATTGTGTGCGTGTTTGCGTTCGTTATGGCGATATACGCACTTGTGCAGAAAATTATAGGTCACACAGGTGCAGGCTGGGCGTCACTTATGGTTTCGATATGGTTTATAGGCGGTGTACAGCTTTTGTCTGTCGGACTTATAGGCGAGTATATCGGTAAATTGTATAAAGAAGTTAAACGCCGTCCAAGATATATTATTGAAGCATATGTAAATGAAAAAGAGAAAGAGGACGATAAATAATGATATATGATGTTGCAATAATCGGCGGAGGTCCTGCCGGAATGTCAGCTGCCATATATGCCGCAAGAGGCGGTATGAAAACGCTTGTAATCGAAAAAATCGCATACGGCGGTCAAGCAATAAAAACATATGAAATAGACAATTATCCGGGATTTGCAAACAATCCGACAGGTGAAGAACTTTCAAAAGCAATCGAAGAACACGCAAGAAAATTTGGCGCAACATTTGTTTCGGAAAATGTTAAGTCAATCGAAAATGCCGAATACGGCATAAAGGTTATTCACACAAGAAGAAATACTTATATGGTAAAGTCAATAATTTTTGCAACAGGTGCAGTACCAAAAACGCTCGGTGCGGACGGTGAAGAACAGTTTGCCGGTGCAGGTGTTTCGTATTGTGCGACTTGTGACGGTGCGTTTTTTAAGGATAAGGACGTGTGCGTTGTAGGCGGCGGAAATACGGCTATGGAGGACGCATTGTATCTTGCGGGATTTTGCCGTAAAGTCTATGTCCTAAACAGAAGCAAGAAGTTCAGAGCGGCGGCTACAATGGTTGAAAACGTAAAAAGAAACGGCAAAATAACCGTGCTTACAGATACCGTAGTTGATAAATTCGTAGGCTCAAATATGCTTGAGGGTGTTGATATTAGAAACACGGTAACAGGCGAAAAGAGTATTTTGAACGTATCGGGCGCTATCGTCGCAATAGGTGTAAAGCCGTCGTCCGATCTTGCAAAAGATTGCGGGGTTGAATGTTGTCAGCACGGATTTGTCAAGACGGATATGTACCTTGCGACTAACATAACAGGTATATTTGCGGCAGGTGACGTAAGAGTATCACCGTTAAGACAGGTTATAACAGCGGCGGCAGACGGTGCAATCGCCGCGACAAGTGCGGTTAATTATGTGAATGAACTTGGAATTAAAAGCATATAAAAGGTAAAAGGATAAAACTATGAAGACACTTATAAAAAATGCCGAAATAGTAACAATGACAGGCGAAAAGTACAAGAACGGCTGTATATTGTTTGATGAAAAAATACAGTATGTAGGTGAAGATAAAGCATTTGAGGCGGATAAGATTATTGACGCAGAGGGTAAAATCGTTATGCCCGGACTGATTGACGCACATTGTCATGTCGGAATGTTTGAAGATTCGCTTGGATTTGAGGGTGATGACGGTAACGAGGACAGCGACCCGATAATGCCGCACCTTCGTGCGATTGACGGAATAAATCCGTTTGACCGTGGGTTTAAAGACGCATATAACGCAGGTGTTACAACCGTTGTAACAGGACCCGGCAGTGCAAACCCTGTGGGCGGACAGTTTGCGGCGGTTAAGACGTACGGAATATGCGTAGATGATATGATTATTAAAACACCTGTTGCAATGAAATTTGCACTTGGTGAAAACCCAAAATGCGTGTACAATGAAAAGGACGAGGCACCTGTTACGCGTATGGGAACAATGGCATTGATACGCGAATTGCTTATAAAATCAAGAGATTATATGAATCAGCTTGACGCATATAATGAAAACAGCGAAGAACACGACAAGCCTGAATTCGACATAAAGCTTGACGCAATGATACCTGTACTCAAAAAACAGATACCTGTTAAAATTCACGCACACAGGGCAGACGATATTTGCAGTGCAATCAGATTGGGCAAAGAATTTGATATTTGCGTTACGCTTGAGCATTGCTCGGACGGTGACAGAATAGCACCGATTTTGGAACGTGAAAAATTACCTGTAATGCTTGGTCCGACACTTTCGGACAGAAGTAAACCGGAGCTTAAAAACTTAACCTTTGATACATATAAAAATCTTTCGGACAGAGGTATTGACGTTGCGATAATAACAGACCACCCCGAAATTACGATTGAAAATCTGTCGCTTTGTGCGGTTATGGCGGTTAAGCACGGTATGGACGAAGAAAAAGCACTGAAAGCGATAACCTCCACAGCGGCAAAAAACTGTTGGATTGACGACAGAGTAGGTACGCTTGAAGTCGGTAAAGATGCCGATATTGCAGTGTTTACCGATTTGCCGACAAGATTTGAGTCTGAATGTGTTATGACGTTTATAGACGGAAAATGTGTAACAGACATAAAGTAAGAATGGGACGATAAAACGTCCTTTTTCTTTTATACAAAAACATGGTTTTGAATTAATTTGTTTTGGGCAAAGTGACAAAATTTGTAGAAATAGACACAAAGTTATTTGTAAGTGTCGGAAAATAAACACCGATATGAAAATTGACTGTTGACGTACAAAGTGACGGAATTTATAATATGTATTGATGAGATTAATGTTTTCGGAGATGTAAATATATGAAGAAAAATGATGTGAAAAATGATAGTCGAAAAGACAATAATTTAATGGTAAAAATAGCAACTTTTATTGTTGATAAAAGACGTGCATTCTATTTAATATTTGCACTTGCACTTGTATTGTGCGTAATATCAATACCGAAAGTGCAGGTAAACAACGACATAAGTTCATATCTTCCCGAAGAAACGGAAACAAGACGCGGACTTACTTTAATGGACGATGAGTTTATTACATACGATACGGAAAAAATAATGGTTACGACCATAACGACCGAAACAGCGGAAAAGCTGAAAGATAAACTCGAAAAGGTTGACGGAGTAAAAGAGGTTGAGTTTGAAAATGACGACGACCACTATAAAGATTCTGCGGCATTGTTTACGGTTACGCTTAGCGTGCGTGACGATTTGGACAGGGAACTTGAAATTGTCAATGATTTGAAAGCACAGCTTGACGGATATGACTTCTATGCTTATTCCGACAGTATAGACGACAGTTCTAAACAGCTTGAAAAAGAAATGACCGTTATTTTGGGTATAGCACTTGTGATAATTATAGCGGTTTTGCTGTTCACGTCACAGAGCTTTATGGAAGTGCCGATATTCCTTATAGTATTCGGCGTGGCGGCACTTTTGAATATGGGTACGAACTATCTGCTCGGTGAAATTTCGTTTATTACAAAGTCGGTTGCGGTGGTGTTGCAGTTGGCTCTGGCGATTGACTATGCGATTATCCTTTCGCACAGATTTGCGGAGGAAAAGCAGACAAAGAATGCGTATGACGCGATAGTAACCGCACTTTCAAAGGCTATCCTTGAAATCAGTTCATCAAGTCTTACAACACTTGCAGGTCTTGCCGCACTTATGGTAATGCAGCTTAGAATCGGTATGGATATGGGTTTGGTACTTTGTAAAGGTATCATATGCAGTCTTGTTACGGTGTTCTTTATTATGCCCGGCTTGCTTTTGGCATTTTCGGATAAGATTGATAAAACAACTCACCGTTCTTTTGTGCCGAGTATCGAGAAATGGTGTAAGGTTGTTATTAAATTAAAGAACATTGTACCTTACATATTTATTGCGATTATAGCAGTCGGTGCGGTGCTTTCGTCAATGAGTAACTATGCTTTTGACGCCACAGCCGAACAGCTTAAAAAGCCGACCGAAAACTCAATCGCAAAACGAAAGGTTGACGAAATTTTCGGTACGGACCATCAGCTTGCTGTAATTGTTCCGTCCGGTGACTATGACAGAGAGGCAAAAGTTATATCGCTTGTCGAGGAAAATCCGAGCATAAATTCGGCTTTGGGTCTTGCAAATACGGAGCTTGACGACGACCACATACTTACCGAAAAAATCAATGCAAGAGAAACTTCAAAGCTTATGAATATTGATTATGATTTGTGTTGCCTTTTGTTCCAGGCATACGGCGCGGAACACGATGAATACAGTGCAATATTCGGTGATGTAAATGATTACGAAGTGCCTATAATCGACTTGTTTATGTATGTACACGAGAAGATGGATTTGGGTGTAATCAATCTTGACGAAGATCAAACGAATGATATTAACGACCTTTACGACAAGCTGACAGACGCGAAAGACCAGCTTGAAAGCGATAATTATTCAAGAATAATCTTTACATATAAATGTGACATTGAAAGTGACGAGGCATATCAAATGCTTAAAGACGTCAGAAGTGACGTTGAAAAGTATTATGACGAATGTTTGCTTGTCAGCGACAGCGTAAACAGCCGTGACTTGGGTGATTCGTTCGGCGGAGACAATAATAAGATTAATCTTATCACAATCTTGGCATTGCTTTTGATACTGATGTTCACATTCCGTTCGGCAGGTGTTCCGGTGCTTTTGGTACTTGCGATACAGGGAAGTGTGTGGATTAACTTCTCAATTCCGTTCCTTACAGGGCAGAGATTGTACTTCCTTGCATACTTGGTTGTAAGTTCAATTCAGATGGGTGCTACGATTGACTATGCTATCGTATTTACGAACAGATACCTTGAATTAAAGGAAACAATGGATAATAAACAGGCGGCGTCAACCGCACTTAACCAATCGTTCCCGACAATTCTTACATCAGGTTCAATCCTTACACTTGCGGGATTTTTAATAGGTATGATTTCGACAAATGCTATTATATCGGCACTCGGTACGGCACTTGGACGCGGAACGTTAATATCAATAGTTATAGTAATGATGGTACTTCCGCAAATTGTACTGTTGTGCGATAAGTTTATTGAAAAGACCGCATTCGGTAAAAAGGCAACAGATGACGACAAAGCGGCGAAGAGAGAAATGTCCGGAATTATGTTCGTCAACGGTCGTGTCAGAGGTCACGTTTCAGGCTTTATGGACGGTGTATTCTACGGCTTGGTAAAGGGTGATATAGACGCGAAAGTCGAACTTGGAAATCAACAGGATTTGTTGCTTACAGAGAGTAAGGAAGATAATATAAAAATAGATGAAAAGCAGGAGGATGAGGATAATGAGAACAACGAAGAAGAACAATAAAATCATATCTTTTCTGACTGCACTTGTTATAATGCTAAATATATTACCTATGTGCATTGTACAGGCAGACGACACTGTTGCAATATCGACAGTGAACGACCTTAAAGATTTTTTTGAAAAGTGCGTATATGACGAGTATTCAAAAAATAAGAAGTTCGTATTACAAAATGATATTGATTTAAACGGTGTGGAAATAAAAAGTGCGGAGGTATTCTGCGGAATTTTCGAGGGCGGCGGTCACAGTATAAAGAATGTCAAGCTTTCATTTGAGGGTTCAAATAAAGGACTTTTCTGTTCAGTGACAAAAGAAGGTCAGATCAGAGATTTGAACGTAACAGGAGATATAAAGGTTACAGTAGGAACCGATACGGAATCAGTTTTTAGACAAAAAGCCACCTCGATTTTGAGTAAGACTGATATAAATACTCAAAATTTTGATAAAGGCTCAAAAGGTGCAGGCGGACTTGTTGGCTATAACGCGGGTAAAATCGTAAACTGTTCATACGGCGGAAATATCAAAGGTCAGAAACAGGTCGGAGGACTTGTCGGCTACAATGCAATGACCGGTGTTGTTGATTCTTCCGCAAATTCGGCTACAGTTGCTGGTGACAGTGAAACAGGCGGTATAGTCGGTTACAATGAGGGCAGAATAAAGCTAAGTCGAAATGACGGAAAGGTATGCCCGGATGCAAACGAAAATACGGTAAACGCCGGAGGTATCTGCGGTAATAACGAGGGTGCGGTTGTTATTTGTACAAATAACGGCATTGTCGGCGGCGAAAGCTTCGGCGACAATATCGGCGGTATAGTCGGTACACAAAGCGGTGAAGTAAGAGAATGTATCAATAATGCAGCTGTTCAGGGAAGAAGAAGTGTCGGCGGTGTAGTCGGTCGATTTGAACCGTATACAGATATTGACTTGTCTTATCAGAGTGCAAAAGCGGCGATGGAAAAAGATATAGATACATTCCAAAACGATATTTCAAGTGCAAGAACAAAGTTGATTGAATACGGTTTGAAACTGTTGACAGGTTCAAATGATGTATCGGGAATTATGTCGCTTTTAGGCTTGGGTGACGCAAAAAATAATACACGTTCAAGGCTTGACGTTCTTACGGATTCAGCCGTCAATATGATGGACAGTATAACAAATGCGGTAAATTCAGCGTCTGACAGTAATGTGACAGGTTCGCTGAAAGATACGCTTGACCAAGCAAGAGGAGATATATCTTCGTTTACAGACGAATCAAAGCAGTCAATCAGAGATGTGAGTGATTCGCTTAATACTTCTCTTGAATCGCTTGATGATTTCCTTGACGAATTTGACGGCAAGGGTGATGAATTGTCAGACCTTATCGACAATTTGAACGATTCGCTTGATAAGGGCAAAGATGATGTTGATGATTCAAAAGACAAACTTTCAAATCGTCTTGACAAGATGGAAAAAGATATTGATGATGTAATTGATAATCTTGACGATACAAATGAAGAATTGAAGAAACTTTTAAGACAGCTTAAATATGTATCGGGTGATGTCGGTGATTCGGTCAGTGATACAATGGAGAATCTTGACAACCTTGTTTTGAATATGAGCAAGGAATTGAAAGGCTTAAAAGATACAATTAAATCATTTAAAGACGTACTTGATAAGTTGGGCTCAACACTTCCTACATTAAAGCCGTTGCCTACATTAGGTCCTATGACAAGACCTACGGCAACGCCAAGCAATGGCGGTAGTGACAGTAGCGGCGGCAACAGCGGTGGAAGCAACAGCAATAATGATACTTCTTCGGAAAGTGTAAAATCTGAGGACGATATTGATCCGGGCTACAACGTAACACCTGACGGTGAGCTTGACAGCAGTTATGACGTTGAACCGTCTGTTGTCGGTATGCTAAAGGATATGTTGTTCACAACGGCTAAAGCGGCGGAAACAGATGATGAAAAAACTGCAATAAGTGATTTGAAGAGTACGGATATTTCATTGCCAAGACTTATCGGTGATGAAAATGCCGATACGGCACTTGTGAAATATTGTATAAATAACGGTACCGTAGACGGAACCGAATCGACAGGCGGTGTAGTCGGATGTGTCGGCTTTGAGTCGATAGTTCGTTCCGGCGAAAACCTTACTTTGCCTGACGGCACTAAAGTAAATTCCGATTCTGTTTTGAAAGCTGTAATTGATTCTTGTATAAGTTTCGGTAATGTAACCGCAGAATCGAAATATGCGGGCGGTATTTGCGGTAAGAGTGATATAGGCGATATAAAAAATTCGCTTACAACAGGTGAAATTACTGTAAATGACGGCAGTTACAGCGGTGGTACGGCAGGCTATACAAGCGGAAATATAGATAATTGTATTGCGATAAATGATGTTGACGGTAATGACCATATCGGCGGTATTGCCGGCTCGGCTAAAAATATTAATACGTCATATTCGCTTCCGAGATTGGACGGTAAAAAAGATGATGCCGGTGCGATAGTGGGATTTGTTGACGGTGACGTTACGGGTTGTTATTTTATTGATGAGGGACTTTCAGGTATAAGCGGAATGAATCTTGAGGGCAGAGCAGAGGCTGTCAAGCCTGACGATATGACAACGTCTGACGGCAGTTTCCCGAGCCGTATGCCGTTTTTGGATAACGGTAATTTCTATATGGCGGACGGAGATAAATTCCTTCCGCAAATAAAGAGTTTGGCTCAAAATGACGCCGAGAGTATAGGTGCGATTTTGCAGTCAAAGTCAACAGAACTTTCAAGATTTCATTTCAATGTTATATTCAAGGATAAAGATAAAGAATTGAAGTCAATGACCGTTGATTACGGTACTGTATTAAATGACAGCGATATACCGAAGCTTACCGCTGACGGCAGTGAAGTTCCGATGTGGGATAAGGACGTGAAAAGTCCTATCATACGTCACACTACATTTTCGGCAGAATACAACAAGGCAACAACGACTATTTCATCAGGCGAAGAACCGCCGTTAATGCTTGCCGAAAGCGTATTTGCGGATAATACAACATTGTCGCTCAAAGAGGAAGATGTTGACCACGTTTTTGACGGCTACAAAAACGGTAAGGCATACTCATTTACATTAAGTAAAGATGCTTATGATGTTATAAAAGTACATATTCGTGATGATAAGAAAAAGGCTGCAAAGATTGCAGTACAGATTGACGGTAAATGGAGTATGGTTGATTGTACGATTGACGGCAGTTATGCGGTTTTTGAAACGGCAAAACCTTGTAAATATGTATTGCTTTATAAGAAAATATCGCCGATTGTACCGATTGTGATTTGTGGGGGAACGGCTGTTTTGCTGATGGCTGTGTTCATTGTGCTTAGGAGGATAAAAAAACATGGAAGAAGTAAAGAAAAAGAAAACGTATAGGAATTTTACACGTTCTGAAAAAGCGATTGTCCATGCGTATGTCGAACTTATGCAAAAGAATAAGAAGATAACCGTTACCGATATTGTCAATACGGCTGATCTTAACAGAAGTACATTTTACGCACATTTCAAAACGGCTGACGATGTTCGCGAAAAAATTCAGACGGACGTTATAAATGAACTGTTCGGTTCGATAAATAAAAACGCAATTAAGAGTGTTCTTGAAGATCCGTATGATATTATGAATCACGTTCGTGAATTTATTGAGGACGACGAGGAAATGTATAAAATGCTCTTGAATACAGACGGTGCGGATAAGTTCCTTAAAAGACTTCGCGATATAGTTATTGAAAAGTGTATGCGTGATGCGTCCGAAGCTTCGTATATCAGCGATAAAGAATCGTTTGAAATGAATTTGAGATTGTTTATCGGCGGTTATGTTTCGGTTATTGAGGATTGGGCAGCAGGCAGTATTGGTATGTCACTTAAAAAGTGTACCGAAATTATGAGCGAATCAATTAAAATTTGCATTCAAAAATATGTGAAAAGATAGCCACCACTCCGGCACTATGTGCCACCTCTCCTCAAGGTGAGACTTTCGGCTCCCATAGAGGGGAGCTGTCGGCGTAGCCGACTGAGGGGGGCAAATATAAAACACACGATATAACTTAAAATATCGGTATGGAAAAAATCATACCGATATTTTTTATTTATAATATTAAAATTTTTTGAATTTTTCACCAAAAGGGTATACTAAAAACGATTTTTTTGTTATACTGAATATATAGAAACAAAAAGCGAGGTAAATATGGAGTATAACGAGCAAAAACAGGAACGTGTAATTTTAGCGGGTGTACATCGCGGTATGCGTGACGCACTTTGGGATACAACTGAAGAATCAATACATGAGCTTGGCGAATTGGTAAAAACGGCAGGCGGTATTGTTGTGGGTGAAATGATTCAAAACAAGGCTGATTTGGAAAGTGCAACGTATATGGGCGAGGGTAAACTTGATGAACTCAAAATTGCCATAGAAACGCTTAATGCCGATATGGTTGTGTTTGATGATGAGCTTTCGCCTGTACAAATGAGAAATATAAGTGATTTTCTTGAAATAAAAGTGCTTGACCGTTCTATGCTTATACTTGATATTTTCGCAATGCGTGCAAAAAGCGGCGAGGGTAAACTTCAAGTTGAACTTGCACAGCTTAAATACCGCTTGCCGCGACTTCGCGGTTTCGGTGTGGAAATGAGCCGTACAGGGGCGGGAATAGGCACAAGAGGTCCGGGTGAAACGCGTCTTGAAAGTGACAGACGTCATATAAGACGAAGAATTTCGGCACTTGAAGAAGAAATCAAGGAACTGAAAAAACATCGCGGACTTATTCGGGACAGACGCAAGAAAGACGGTGTTATAACTGCGGCACTTGTGGGTTACACGAACGCAGGCAAATCAACGCTTTTAAACACGCTTACAGACGCGCAGGTGTTTGCGGAAGATAAACTTTTCGCAACGCTTGACCCTACATCAAGAGCGATAACACTTGACGATAACAGAAAAATATTACTTGTCGATACTGTTGGTTTTATAAGAAAACTTCCGCATCATCTTATTGAGGCTTTTAAATCAACACTTGAAGAAGCGGTTGTGGCAGATGTGCTTTTACACGTCATTGATGCGTCGGGGGAAGAAATGGACAATCAAATCACAGTCGTGGAACAAGTTTTGTCTGACATCGGTGCGGTCGGTAAGCCTGTTGTGGCGGTGTTTAATAAGTGTGACAGACTTGAAGATTATCCGATAACTAATTTAAAGAGTGACAAGTGTGTATATATAAGTGCCAAGCACAGAACAAATATTGATAAATTGATTGAAGCGATAGCCGACACCGCACCTGGTAAAAAGCAGAAAGTTAAGGCTTGCATACCGTACAGTGTAGGTTCGCTTGTGAATGAACTTCATGAAAATCAAAAAGTAATATCAGAAGAATACGGCGAAAACGGCACTGTAATGGAGCTTATGGTAGATGCTAAAATGTATGATAAAATAAGGGAGTATATTTTGTAAAATGTCAAAAAAAGACGTATACAAAACGGTAAAAAAGCAGTCGCAGTCACTGCTTATAGAGAAAAAATCAAAATTTATCGCAAATGTAAAACCTGTTGACAATGAAGATGACGCACTTGCGTTTTTGAATGAAATGCGTTCAAAGTATTCAGATGCAACGCATAATGTTTACGCATATGTGATTGACGAAAATAATATTTTTCGTTACAGTGATGACGGCGAACCGTCGGGGACGGCAGGAATGCCCGTTCTTGACGCAATCCGTAAATCCGGGATAGTTGATGTGGTTGTGGTGGTTACGCGTTATTTCGGCGGTACACTTCTCGGAACGGGCGGACTTGTACATACTTACGGAGCATCGGCAAAACAGGGACTGATTGAGTCGGAAATAGTTATAAGAAAGCTTTGCGATATAGTTTCTGTAAAAGTTGATTATTCTCTGCTCGGAAAAATGCAACATGAGATTATGACTAAAGGATATTTGCTTGAGGACACTATTTACGAAGATGAGGTTACTTTTATCATATCGTGTCCGATTGATACGACCGATAAAGTTATTGCGGAAATAATCAATATGACGAATGCAGGAGCGGTTTGTGAAAAGATTGATAAAAAATATGTTGATGTTAAGGAGGAAGAGGGATGAAGAAAGTAATTAAAGCGATATGCTGTATATTGGCTGCCGTTATACTTGTCGGCGGCGGATATGTGGCAGGTCAGAGAGCAAAACAAAGCAGTATCGTATCGGCACTGCCTAAAAATATTCTCGATATGCCGAAAGAGAGCAATGAGCCTTCGGAAAGTGCTGAACCTGAGAGCAAGCCGTCGGAAGATGTGCCTGAACCGAAAGAGGATGTAAGAATAATAAATAAATCGAATGAGTCAGCAGTTGATTCAACGTGGAGTACAGTTGAAACATCGAGCAACACAACCGATAACGGTGCACTTACATTATACACTTCCGCACAAAAAGACGGTGATGAATTTATTTGGGACGACAGTCAAAAGTGGGTGCTTGAAGTATCGGACGGCAACGGCGGATATTACACATTGTTTGACCAAAATGTAAGTAACGGAAGTGTTTATTACGATGTTGCCGAAACCGACAACGGTACGAAAAATATAAATGTATATGTTTTCACCGGTGCGGGAACAACAATAAAGCAATATACACGCACCGAAACGGGATTTTCCGAAAAGAGCGTGTATGAATCCGGTGCTGTAAACAGAGTGTTTACAACAATTCCGTCATACAAATAACACAATTCATAGAGGAGGAAATACAAATGGAAATCGAATTGACAAAGGAAACCTATGATGGTGAAGTTATAAAGTCAAATATGCCTGTGCTTGTTGACTTTTGGGCTTCTTGGTGCGGACCTTGCAAAATGGTTGCACCTATAATCTCTCAAATTGCAGAGGAATACAACGGTAAAGTTAAAGTGTGCAAGGTTAATGTTGACGATCAAGGCGAGCTTGCCGCTCAAAATGCTATTGTTTCAATACCGACTGTAATTTTATTTATAGACGGCAAACCTGTTAAGAAGATTGTCGGTGCACATTCTCTTGATGATTACGAGGACGCAATAGATGAATTTATATGATTAAAACTGATTAATTATTCAGTACAGTGCATAAATATTCATATACAATGAATATTTATGCACTGTTTTTATATGATTTAAACTTTTTTGTCAAAAAGACTTGCATTTTTATTCAAAAAGGAGTATAATCATAAACGTATTTGAAATTTTGGAGGGTTAGTAATGCTTGATGAAGTTATACAATTAGATAAAAAATATTATTTGAATACTTTCGGCGACAGACTTCCTGTATGCTTTGAAAAGGGCGAGGGAATGAAACTGTTTGACGACAAGGGTAATACATATTACGATTTTCTCGGCGGAATTGCCGTAAATGCGTTGGGTCACGGACACAAAGATTTTATAAACGCACTTAAAAATCAACTTGATAAAGTAGTGCATACATCAAGTCTTTATTATATAGAAAATCAAGCAAAGCTTGCACAAAAGCTTGTTGAAAATACTTGTGCGGAAAAAGCGTTTTTCGCAAACAGCGGTGCAGAGGCCAATGAGGGTGCATTCAAACTTGCGAAGATTTATTATTATAAAAAAGGCTTGGATAAGTATGAGATAATCACGCTTGATAAGTCATTCCACGGCAGAACTCTTGCAACCGTTGCGGCTACAGGTCAGGAAAAATATCAAAAGCCGTACAGACCGTTGACACCGGGTTTCAAGCAGGTTGAGCCTAATAATTTTAAAGCGATTGAGGATGCGGTTACTGATAAAACTGCGGCAATTATGATTGAACTTATTCAAGGTGAAAGCGGAGTTCATCCGATGGATAAGGAATATGTTGAAAAGCTTAGAAAGCTATGTGACGAGAAAGATATTATTCTTATTTTTGACGAAGTACAGACAGGTATGGGCAGAACCGGTTATCTTTTTGCACATCAAATGTACGGCGTTGAACCGGATATTTTCACTTCGGCAAAGGCACTTGGCGGCGGTATTCCGATTGGCGCGGTATGTGCGGGCAAAAAGGTTGCGTCTGCATTTGAACCGGGTGACCACGGAACAACATTCGGCGGTAATCCGTTCGCAACGGCGGCAGGATTGGCTGTGTTTGATATTTTTGAAAAGGAACATCTTGTTGAAAATGCAGGTAAGATGGGTAAGTATTTTAAAGAAAAACTTACAGAACTTCAAAATAAATATTCGGATAAAATTACAGATGTCAGAAATGCGGGTCTTTTGATTGGTATTCAGTTGGAGGACAGCATAGCTAAGAATGTATTTAATAAGCTATTTGAAAATAAAATGCTTACAAGTCTTTGCGGCGGCAACACAATCAGAATTGCACCGCCGTTAATTATAAAAGAAACAGACGTCGACTTATTTATTAACACGCTTGATAAAGTATTGGAGGAAATATAAAATGAAAGATTTAATCAGTTTACACGATTTAACTTCAGAAGAAGTAAAAGGACTTTTGGAGCTTGGTTTAAAATTAAAAAAGGAACAGAAAAGCGGAATTGAACATCATATTTTAAAGGGTAAAACACTTGGTATGATATTCACAAAATCATCAACAAGAACAAGAGTATCATTTGAAGTAGGTATGACTCAACTTGGCGGTTATCCGTTGTTCTTATCGTCAAACGACATTCAGCTTGGCCGTGGCGAATCAATTTACGATACAGCAAAGGTTTTGGAAAGAATGCTTGACGGTATTATGATTCGTACTTACGCACATCAAGACGTTTTGGACCTTGCAGAATATGCAAATATTCCTGTAATCAACGCACTTACAGACTTGCTTCACCCATGTCAAGTACTTGCGGACCTTATGACAACATACGAGCATAAGGGCAAGCTTGAGGGCTTGAAACTTGCATATATCGGTGACGGTAATAATATGGCACATTCGCTTATGTACGGCTGTGCAAAGGCAGGTATGGACTGTGCAATCGCAACACCTGAAAATTATCAGTGTGATGCGGAAGTGGTTGCAAACGCAAAGGACGACTTCAAGAAGTCGGGAAAAGAATTGATTTTGACAACAGATCCGGTTGAGGCAATCAAAAATGCAGATGTAGTTTATACAGATACATGGGTATCAATGGGACAAGAGGCTGAAAAGGCAGAAAGACAAAAGATATTTATGCCATATCAAGTAAACGGTGAATTGTTCAAGAATGCCGCTGATGACGCTGTATTTATGCACTGCTTGCCTGCATATCGCGGTTTTGAAGTTACAGAAGAAGTTATAGACGGACCTCAATCTGTTATTTTTGACGAGGCTGAAAACAGACTTCACGCTCAAAAGGCAGTTATGGCAACATTGATGGGATAATCGGAGGTTATAGTAATGGAAAGTGATTATCAGTCATTATTTCAAGTGCGTTTGGCTAATTATGACGATATACCCGCAATTATGAATATCACGCGTGAGGCATTTGTTAAATATCAGCAGATGTCAGGCGTTGAAAATCTTGCGGCACTTGAAGAATCGTATAATGATGTGAAAAAAGATATAGATACAAAAGTTGTATTGCTTGCATTGTCGGACGGCGAACCTGTCGGCAGTGTGAGAGTAGAGGTATTTCCGGATAAAACGGCATATTTGTCGCGTTTTGCGGTAAAGGTTACAAGTCAAAATAACGGTATCGGTAAATCAATAATGAATCTTGTTGATAAAATCATGGTTAAAAAGGGTGTAACTCAAATTCAGTTGCATACAGGCTCAAAGATTACATCGCTTATTCGTTTTTATTACGGCAGAGGATTTTATATTGATTCGACAGATAAGTCGCGAGGTTATGTTCGTGCATTGTTGATTAAGGAATATCAAAAGAAAGATTGTTAGGTAAAAGGGACACTAAAATTTAGTGTCCCTTTTGATATGCAGTAAATATAAATAAACCTTGTGGGCGGCCGATGACCGCCACTACAAATAGTTAGTCGATAATTATTGAAATTTGTAGGGGCGACCATTGGTCGCCTAAGTAGTATGGGACGGCGCACACGACCTCCGGTAAAAGCCACCCCTCAGTCAACTGTGTTGACAGCTCCCCTCGATGGGAGCCAAAGAGCCTCTTCTTGAGGAGAGGTGTCACGAAGTGACGGAGTGGTGATAATAAAAATAGCATAGCCACACCACAGTTGGCATTACCGACAGCTCCTCTCGATGGGAGCCAAAGAGCCTCTCCTTGAGGAGAGGTGTCACGAAGTGACGGAGTGGTGGCAGATAAAAAATAAATTTGTAGGGGCGACCATTGGTCGCCTTGATTTTATGGGGACACTAAACATTCTCTTGACAAAATTACTTATAAAATGTATACTAAACAAAAACACTTATGGAGATATTATATGAAATTATTGGCGGACTTAATATTAAACGGTGCAGAAACGATGAAAATGTCGGAGAACATAAAAAAGAATTTCGACAATCCCGAAAGAAACAACGGTGAATTGAGGGCAGATAAATTTAAAGGGTTTATAACAGATGAATGGAATGTGGACGGCTTTAATGTTATAACAGTAAGCGGCAAAAAAACAAACGGGGGACACGTTATATTTTTGCATGGCGGAGGATATGTCGCAGAGGCGACAGCATCTCACAGAAGAATTATTGAAGAACTTGTGAAGATGTACGGATTGAAAGTGACTTTTATAGACTATCCGCTTGCACCCGAGCATACATATGAAAAAACACACGAAATCGTAATGAAAGCATACAGAGAGATTACAATTAAAAATTACGGTGATGAATTTTATTTGTTCGGTGACAGTGCAGGCGGTGGATTGGCATTGGCAGTTTTGCAGATATTGCGTGATGAAAAAATAATACCGTTTCCGAAAAAGACAGTTTTAATGTCACCATGGGTTGACTTGACTATGAGCAATCCGAAAATAGGGGAGGCGGCGGAACGCGATCCGCTTTTGACGATGGATTGCCTGTACCACGCGGCGGAGAGGTATATTGGAAATGGTGACGCTAAAAATGCTGTGCTTTCACCTGTATTCGGAAGAATGGATAATCTCGGTAAAATATTTCTTTTGACAGGAACTCATGAAATTTTAAATCCCGATTGCAGAAAGTTAAAAACAAAGTTGATGGCGGCATATGGTACGGAGCTGGAATTTTATGAGGGTGAAAAAATGGTACACGACTGGATTTTGGCAACACCGTTTTATCTTGAGGCATTTAAAGCGATTGAAATGGTCGGAGAATTTTATGTGAACGGCTAATAAAAAAGCAAGCTGATTTCAGCTTGCTTTTTTGATATTATTCTGTAATATAAATTCTTGTATAGAACGGAATTGTATTTGCAATCCAGTTAATATCGCTTGGGTGAAGACGTACACAACCGTGAGAAATATTTACGCCGACACGTCCGTCATATTCTGTACCGTTATAGTAAAGCAATGTTGAATGAAGTGCATAACCGTTATAGAAACGAAGTACAGGACCTACATAGTAGCTTGGATAATCCCATTCTGTACGTTCGATATATTCAAATTGACCTGTGATGGTAGGCGTATTCCATGCACCTAATGCACAAGGAAATTCTTTTTGAAGTTCCCAATTATATTGTGAGCCTTGATATACTCTTACTTTATATTCGTGCTTTGAAACCCATACAAGATAATTTGTACGGCTTGTAATACCGTTCTTGTTTACAGGTGTTCTGTTGCGATATTCTTTAACCATAGGAGATTCACCAATGATAATATCAAGGTGGTCGTCGAAATCAAGAACATCAAGACTTGAATTAAACGATTCGGCAAGCGTTCTTACAGGAACAAATAGAGAACCCTCGATATAAACCGTTGCGTGAGGTGCGTATGTATCGTTTCCGAAAATCGTTGTATATGCACTGTTTGCGTTAAAAATAACTTGGTCTGAACCGACGCTGCAAACTACGCTGTCATATTTAGGGTCGTATGTAACCTTTAATCCCATTGCCTCACCGATTGCACGAACAGGCATCATTGCGACACCGTCAACTATTCTTGCACGCGGTGAAACGTCTTGAAGAAAGTTACCGTTTACATACATACAAAGTTCTTTATCGTAATTCGGATTACCGTTCATTGCACAACCGTTATTTTGTACATATTCGCCGTTTTCGTTCAAATATCCGTACGTCTGAACTTCAAGGATGCCGTCAGGCTCAATCTTTTTATCGTAATATTTCAATGAACGAAGTCCCGAAACAAGCTTTACCTTGAATTTTTCGCCCATACGATATTGCGGAACGTTGAATATAAGATTTAGCGAAGAAGTATCCTGAGATACGTTTTCGGTAATTGAGCCGAGTAATTCATCGGAACTGCTGTAAAGTTCGATAGTTACGTCATTAGGTATTATGTACTTATGCGATGTGATGTCAATATTAAGAACAAATTGTGTTGATAATTCGTTCTCCGATATTGTCGGCGTTGAAGTCGGCTTAACTGTCGGCTCTGCGGCCGGTGTTGTTGCTGCTGTTTCTGTCGGCTCAATCGTTGTTCCCGGTGAAACGGTAGGCTCTACTGTTACTTGCGGTGTTTCTGTCGGTGCAGGTGACGCTGTTTCGGCGAATGCGCCTATTCCACTCAAAACGATTGATACGGCAAGAAACATTCCTAAAATTTTTTTCATACTTATCTCCCCCTTAAACTATTATAAAATAATCATATCACACCGAATTATCAAAGTCAATAAACAATAAAAGCTAAACATAAATTCGGATTAATCACTAAAAAAACACATCAAATTTTAACTAAAATGATGTGCTTTTTTTACTTGACTTATTTTTCACGAATAAAAATTCTTTCAATGTCCGTACACAAACCGCTTTGTTCGTCAATGTCAAAAATACAACCGCAAAATTGTCCTTTTCCGTTCGCAATTTCAAACTTTTGAGGCATACCTGTAATAAATTTTTTTATTATTGCATTATTCTCTCTGCCGAGTATCGATATTTGAGGACCTGTCATTCCGAGGTCGGTTATATTTCCCGTACCTTTCGGAAGAATGACTTCATCGGCTGTTTGAACGTGTGTGTGCGTTCCGAATACGGCTGAAACTTTGCCGTCAAGGAAATATGCCATAGCAAGTTTTTCGCTTGTTGCCTCTGCATGAAAATCTACTATTATAATACTGGTTGATTTCTTTAATTTTGCAACCTCGCGTTCGGCGGCGTCGAAAGGGGAGTCGGAGGGGTCAAGATATGTTCTGCCGATAAGATTTACAACTCCGACTTTAACGCCGTTTTTTGCGGTAAAAACGATACTTCCCTCACCCGGACACTTTTTATTGTAATTCGCCGGACGGATTACGTTTCCCTCGTTACGCATAATATCAACAACTTCTTTTGCGTCCCAAGTGTGATTACCCATAGTGATAACGTCAATTCCTGCACGAATAAGCTCGTCATATGCGTTGCGGGCAAGACCTCTGCCGTGGGTGGCATTTTCACCGTTTGCGATAACTAAGTCAATACCTTTCTGATATTTCATATCGTCAACATATTTAAAGAGCATATCGCGTCCTATACGGCTGACAATATCTCCGATACATAGAATTTTCATAATAAAATCCATAGCCTTTCTGCCCGCAGATTTATTTATAACACTGTCTTATCGTGGGCGGACAGGACGTGTAAAACTGTATAATATATCTAAAATTAAAATAAATTTTCGTTCAAAATAAATAAAAAAAGGAGTATTACAGAACGGGTAGAAGCTAAACATAAACGGCTTATACAGTGCCTTTATCGCAAAGTATCAAAGTCATAAATATTTACGCTCTGTAATAACCCCAAATTTTTCAAAGTAATGCAAGCTTATTTAGCGTAATCAACCGCTCTTGTTTCACGAATCATACTAACTTTAATCTGACCCGGATATTCAAGCTCGCTTTCAATACGTTTAACAATTTCTTTTGCTACAAGAATCATACCTTCGTCGTTGACCTTTTCAGGTTTGACCATAATTCTGATTTCACGACCGGCTTGAATAGCAAATGACTTTTCAACGCTGTCGAAACTGTTTGCAATTTCTTCAAGGTTTTGTAAACGCTTGATGTAGGTTTCAAGATTTTCACGTCTTGCTCCCGGACGTGCTGCGGATATTGCATCGGCTGCCTGTACTAAAGAGGCAACGATTGTCTGCGCCTCGACATCACCGTGGTGAGCCATAATAGCGTGTACAACATCCTTGTTTTCACGATACTTCTTTGCAATATCTGCGCCGATAGTAACGTGAGAGCCTTCGACTTCATGGTCAACTGCTTTACCGATGTCGTGAAGTAAACCTGCACGTTTTGCAAGTGCGACATCGACGCCCAGTTCACCTGCCATAACGCCCGCAAGATGCGAAACCTCAATGCTATGCTTTAGGACGTTCTGACCGTAACTTGTTCTGAATTTAAGTTTACCAAGCAATTTGATAAGTTCAGGGTGAAGACCGTGTACACCTGTTTCAAATGTAGCGCTTTCGCCCTCTTGCTTGATGATTGATTCAACCTCTTTACGAGATTTTTCAACTGTTTCCTCAATGCGTGCCGGATGAATACGTCCGTCCACGATAAGCTTCTCAAGTGCAAGACGTGCAACTTCACGTCTGATAGGATCGAAACTTGAAACAATAACTGCCTCAGGAGTATCGTCGATGATTAAATCAACGCCTGTAAGAGTTTCAATGGTTCTGATGTTTCGTCCTTCACGACCGATTATACGGCCTTTCATTTCATCACTTGGAAGATTAACAACAGAAACGGTGGTTTCGGCAACGTGATCGGCGGCAACTTTTTGAATAGCTAAAGAAACTATGTTCTTTGCTTTCTTTTCCGCGTTCTCCTTTGCCTCTTGCTCAATTTCTTTAACCATCATGGCTGCCTCATGCTTTGTTTGATTTTTAACATCTTTTAATAAGATAGTCTTAGCCTCTTCGGCGGTAAGACCTGAAATCTTTTCAATAAGAGCCATTTGTTGTTCTTTGATTTCTGCTATTTCTTTTTCTTTAGATTCAAGTGACTTTAGTTTTTGACTTAAAGTCTGTTCTTTTTTCTCTAAATTATCTGTTTTCTTGTCTAAGTTTTCTTCTTTTTGGTTAATTCTGCGTTCCTGACGATTAAGTTCATTTCTGCGTTCCTTAACCTCTGCGTCAAAGTCTGCGCGAAGTTTTTGATTTTCTTCTTTAGCCTCAAGCAACAGTTCACGCTTTTTGGCGTCGGCAGCCTTTTCGGCATCCTTTACAATAGACTTGGCTTTTTCTTCGGCACTGCCGAATTCGGCCTCAGCAATTTTCTTTCTGTGTGCAACGCCTAAGTTGAAACCAACAATGACGCCTATAACACATAATACGATTGCAACGATTATCATTACAATTAATAATACTGTATTAATCAGTAACACCCCCATAAAAAGTTTACCAATGCTTAATAATGGGGGACTTCTTAAAATGACTGCGTCCTATACAACTGAATACTTCATAAACCTCTATGAAACAGATGCAGGTAAAGTACCATAGTGATTTGTAATCATACAAGAGCAGTCTACCTTAAGACGGCTCCATTTTAAGTATTGGGATTACATATAAAAGTATAGTATACAGAAAAATTTTATTTTTAAAGAATATTAAGCAATTATATTTTATACTATTTTGTGCATTCTGTCAAGGTGTATTATTAATATGAAAGTATTTTTTTCTGTAAAATAAGACTGGAAATTGCGTAAAAACGTCGTAAACGTAAATTTTATGTAAAATAGCACAAAAAAATTTAAAAAATTTATTCACTTATGGTCTTTACTAACAAAAATAAGTGTGATATAATAGTTGCAACAAGATAAATCAGTAAGGAAATATGTATATTTTAATTTACTGAAAAGGGAGGGAAATATATGACAGAAGAAAAGACCTGGGCGAATATAAGTCGTTTTCAAACGTACTTATTTAATTCCGGTGACAATTTTAAGTCATATGAAATGCTTGGATCACATAAAGTCAAAATAGACGGCGTTGACGGTTGGAGATTTGCCGTTTGGGCACCTAAAGCCGTAAGTGTTAGAGTTGTGGGCGATTTCAACGATTGGAACGGCTATGACAAAATGCTTGAAAAAATAGAAACAAGCGGAGTTTGGTATGGCTTTTTTACAGATATAGAAGAAGGAATGCTGTATAAGTATGCTATTGAGGCTGAGAACGGAGAAACTTATTACAAAGCAGATCCGTATGCTGTAAAGAGTGAACTGAGACCGGGTACTGCGTCCGTAACAAAGGATATTTCAAATAATTACAAATGGGGCGATAAGGCTTGGATAAGTGCACGCAGTAAAAACAGCACTTTGACGGAGCCTATGAATATATACGAAATCCACATCGGCTCATGGAAAATACATGATGACGGAAGCTTTTATACGTATCGTGAACTGGCGGACGAGCTTGTTCCTTATGTTAAGAAGATGGGTTACACGCATATAGAGCTTATGCCTATCACCGAATATCCGTTCGACGGCTCCTGGGGGTATCAGGTAACGGGATTTTTCTCAGCTACGACAAGATACGGCGAAAGTGAAGATTTGAAATATCTTATAGATAAGTGTCACAAAAATCATATCGGAATTATAATGGACTGGGTACCTGCTCATTTTCCGCGTGACGCGCACGGATTGAGAATGTTTGACGGAACTCCTGTTTATGAATATGCCGATCCGCGATTGGGTGAGCATAAGGATTGGGGAACAATGGTTTTTGACTATTCAAAGAGCGAAGTTGTTTCATTTCTTATTTCATCGGCGTATTTCTGGGCAGAACAGTATCACATTGACGGAATAAGAGTTGATGCGGTATCTTCAATGCTTTACCGTGATTATTCGAGAAATGACGGTGAGTGGGTTCCGAACGAATACGGCGGAAACGGTAATCTTGAGGCGGTTGATTTTCTAAAAAAACTTAACAAGATTATGGGTACGGAATTCCCTAACTTTATGATGGTTGCGGAAGAATCTACGGCTTGGCCGCTTGTAACCGCACCGCCTGAAAATGACGGACTTGGTTTTAATTACAAATGGAATATGGGCTGGATGAACGATACACTTCGTTATATGGGTATGGATCCGTACTTCCGTAAGGACAATCACAGCTTGCTTACATTTATGATGATGTATGCTTATTCCGAAAATTATATTTTGCCTTTGTCACATGATGAAGTGGTACACGGCAAGGGCTCTATGCTTAACAAGATGTTCGGGGAGTATGACGAAAAATTTGCGGCATACAGAACATTACTCGGCTATTATATGACAATGCCGGGAAAGAAAATGTTGTTTATGGGCGGTGAATTCGGTCAAATGCTTGAGTGGCGTTATGACGACCAACTTGAATGGAACGTACTTGAAATAGATAAGCATAAGAGATTGCATCAGTATGTAAAAGACCTTAACCATTTCTATATGGAAAACAAGGCTTTATGGGAGCTTGATACAAGTTGGGACGGCTTCAGATGGGTTAATGAGGCTGACAGCGAAAACAGTGTTCTTTCCTATATAAGACGCGGCAGACACGCGGCTGATAATGTTGTCGTGGTTGCAAACTTCACACCTGTCGAAAGACCGATATATAAAATCGGTGTTCCGCTTGCGGGCGAATATGAAGTAGTATTCCATTCGAGTGCTGTCAAGTACGGCGGAAACAAACGTATTACAAAGAAAGTATACAAGACAAAGAATATGCAGTTCTCAGATATGATGTACACTATTGAAGTTGCTATCGATGGCAATTCGGTTATGTTCCTAAAGAAAAAGCCGGCGGACAAAGCTGCGGCAAGCAAAAAGAAAACGACTGCATCAAAAACTGCTAAAAAAACAACAGACAAAACCGAAAGTGCAACGGCTAAAAAAGCGGCGGTTAAGAAAACAACCGCGACAAAGACCGCTGCGAAAAAAACATCAACAAGGACAAATAAATCGGCTAAATAGTCGGTTTTAATAAAAATCTAATCAGAAAAATTATAGGGAGATGATTTTATGGTATCAAAGGATTGCGTTGCAATGATACTTGCAGGCGGTCAAGGCTCAAGACTTGGTGCGTTGACAAAAAATGTTGCTAAGCCGGCAGTGCCTTTCGGCGGAAAGTACAGAATCATAGATTTTCCGCTTTCAAATTGTGTACATTCAGGAATTAATACGGTAGGTGTTCTTACACAGTATCAACCGTTGGAACTAAATAGATATATCGGTAACGGAAACCCTTGGGATTTGGACAGAAGTCATGGCGGTGTTTATGTACTTCCTCCATACCAAAGTGCAAAAGCGGGTGAATGGTATAAAGGTACGGCAAATGCCATTTATCAAAACTTAAGTTTTCTTGAAAGCTTTAAACCTGAAAACGTTCTTATACTTTCAGGCGACCATATCTATAAAATGCACTATGGCGAAATGCTGAAGGCACACAAGGAATCGGGTGCGGCTGTAACTATTGCCGTAATGCCTGTACCTTGGGAGGAGGCAAGCAGATTCGGTATAATGAACGTTGACGAAGAGGGTACTATCACAGACTTTGAAGAAAAACCGGCAGAGCCTAAGAGTAATCTTGCGTCAATGGGTATTTACATATTTACATATGAAGTGCTTAAAAAGTATTTGGAGGCTGACGAACGTGACCCAAGTTCTGCAAATGACTTCGGTAAGAATATAATTCCTACAATGCTTGAAAACGGCGAAAAGATGGTATCATTCAGATTTGAGGGCTATTGGAAAGATGTCGGCACAATTCATAGCTTGTGGGAGGCAAATATGGATCTTGTTGACCAACCACCTAAGTTTGATCTAAACGATAGAAGTTGGAGTATCTATTCAAGAAATATGGCACTTGCTCCTCATTATGTCGGACAAAATGCTAAGATAACAAATTCAACCGTAACAGAGGGCTGCTTTATTGACGGCGAAATAAAACATTCGGTTATTTTCGGTGGTGTTGAACTCGGAGAAGGCAGTGTTGTCAGTGATTCGGTAATTATGCCGGGTGCGAAAATCGGAAAGAATGTTGTAATTGAAAAAGCTGTTATAGGTGCAGACGCAGTTATAGGTGACGGTGCTAAAGTCGGAGTTAATTCTTCGGACGATAACAAATACGCATCAAAATTGTGTACCAATGATCTTGTTCTTATCGAAAGCGGTGCCGAAGTCGGCGTTGAAGAAGATATTTGCAAGGGCAGTATGGTAGAAGCATAGGAAAGGGGACAGAGCCAATGAGAAGAGATACTATGGGTATTATTCTGACAAGTAATGACAGAATACCTCCGATTACAGATATAAGAGCAAATTCAGCACTTCCTATCGCAGGAAGATACAGAATAATAGATTTCGTGCTTTCGTGTATGGCAAACTCGGGTATAACAAATATCGGTGTTGCAACAGAAGCAAATTACTCATCTTTGATGGACCACATTAAATCGGGTAAGCCTTGGGACCTTGACAGAAAGAATTGGGGACTTAATATACTTCCTCCGAATCTGGAAAAGGTATCATACGGTTCAATAAAGGGTAATATAGATATACTTGCAGGTATAAGCGACTTTATTCACAGAAGTCAGCAGACATATGTAATATTGTCGCTCGGTAACAGCATTTACAATATTGACTTTGAAGAAGTTGTAAAAAATCATATCGAAAGTCAGGCAGACGTTACAATTCTTTATAAAGATATGAAAGGTATGCCTGAAAGAGAAATTTCAAGATTTACAACGCTTGAACTTGACGAGGAAAATCGTATTACAGATATTGAGGTTCAGCCGTATTATCCAAAGTCGAGTATGGCAAGTATGGACGTTTACGTTATGGAAAAGGCTTTGCTTGAAAGTATTGTTGACGAATGCAGTGCAAGAGGCGACAGAGATTTCGTAAAGGATGCACTTGTTAAGAAAATGACAGGCCTTAGAATTTACGGATATGAGTATACGGGTTATACTGATAAGATTGATTCACTTAAAGCATATTACAGAAATAATATGAATTTCTTAAATTCGGACATAAGACGTGAATTGTTTAATTCTAAAAATCCTATCTACACAAAGACAAAAGACCAGTCGCCGACTAAATACGGAAGTGACGCATCTGTACAGAACAGCTTTATTTCAGACGGTTGTGTAATTGAGGGTACTGTAATTAACAGTGTACTTTCAAGAGGTGTAAAAGTCGCAAAGGGTGCGGTCATTAAAAATTCAATCATCATGCAGGATTCTGTGATTGAAGAGGACGTTGAACTTAGTCATGTTGTATTTGATAAGGAAGTTGATATAACAAAAGGAAGAAAACTTATAGGACAAGAGAGCTATCCTCTTGCAATATCAAAAGGAACGAAGATTTAATAATAAAGATTTTAATGACAAATATATAATAGAACTGTTCAAAATTTGAGCAGTTCTGTTGAAGTTTTACGGAATTTAAGAATATTTATTGACAAATAATTCTTATAGAGATAAGATTTAAGCATATAGAAAGGAATAATTTGTTATGAAAGTTTTATTTGCTACTTCGGAGGCGGCACCTTTTGTTAAAACAGGAGGTCTTGGTGATGTAGCGGGTTCTTTGCCTGCAGCGCTTAACGAAAAAGGCGTTGACGCAAGAGTGATTTTACCGCTGTACAACTGTATACCGCAAGAATATAAGGACAAGATGAAATATATTGACCATATCTATATCGATATGGCTTGGAGAAAACAGTATGTCGGTGTTTTCGAGTTGGAGTATAACGGCTGTAAGTTCTATTTTATAGACAATGAGTTTTACTTTAACGGCGATAAGCCTTATGACTTTATACACCTTGATTGTGAAAAGTTTATATTCTTTTCAAAGGCTGTATTGTCAATTTTACCGACAATAGATTTCAGACCGGACGTTATTAACTGTAACGACTGGCAGACAGGACCGATACCTGTATTCCTTGATACGTTCCAGGATAATCCGTTCTATCAGGGTATCAAGACTGTTATGACAATTCATAACTTGAAGTTCCAGGGAAGATGGGATTTCAACAAGATTAAGGACGCAATGGGTATAAGCGACTATTACTTTACTTCCGACAAGCTTGAATTCTACAAGGATGCAAACTTGTTAAAGGGCGGTATGGTTTATGCAAACAAGGTTTCTACGGTAAGTTCAACTTACGCAAACGAAATCACAACAGAAGAATACGGAGAGGGACTTCACAATCTTCTTCGTGCAAGACAGAACGACCTTTTGGGTATAGTAAACGGTATTTCTTATATTGACTGGGATCCGAATACAGATCAGTCTATTTATCAAAACTATACAGCAAAAACAGTTCACAAGAAAAAGGCTGAGAACAAGAAAAAGTTGCAGGAAGAATTAGGTCTTGAAGTGAATGCCGATAAGATGATGATTGGTATTGTATCACGTCTTACAGACCAAAAAGGTTTTGACCTTGTAGCTTACAAGATTGAGGAACTTTGCAACGGTGGCTGTCAAGTAGTTGTACTTGGTACAGGTGACGAAAAGTATGAAAATCTTTTCAGACATTATGCTTGGAAATATCCTGACAGATTCTCGGCACAAATTTATTTTTCAAATGATATGGCACGTAAAATTTATGCGGCAAGTGACGCATTTTTAATGCCGTCAAGATTTGAGCCTTGCGGTTTGTCACAACTTATCAGTATGAGATACGGTACTGTTCCGATTGTTCGTGAAACAGGCGGACTTAAAGACACTGTTATTCCATATAATGAATATACAGGCGAGGGAACCGGTTTCTCATTCGCAAACTACAATGCAGACGAAATGATAAATATTATTTGGTATGCAATGCAGATTTACTATGACAGAAAAGACGAGTGGAAGAAAATCGTTGATAACGGTATGGCAGTAGATTACTCATGGAATGTATCGGCTGATAAATATATTCACTTGTATCAAGAACTTACAGGTATATATGATTTACCTGAAAAGAAAAAGCCTGCCAGAAAGACAGCCGCAAAAACTACAAAGAAACAAGAAAAAAAGGAAACTTTTGAGGACAGTATAAAGGCAGATGCCGAGGCGGCTGCAAAGGCTGCGGCAGACGGTGCAAAAGAGCCTGAAATAGTTGAAGTTAAAAATCCTTTTGAGGAGGAAAAAGCACCTGCTGCAAAAAAGACAACAACGAAGAAAACAACAACAAGAAAAACAGCGGCTAAGAAAACTACAACTAAAAAAACAACGGCTAAGTCAACAGCAAAGAAAGCGGTAAAAGAAGAACCTGCAAAGGCTGAACCTGTAAAAGCTGAAAAGGCAGAGCCTGCAAAGACGGCAAAAGCAGAGCCTAAAAAGGCTGAATCGGCTAAGTCGACGGCAAAGACAACGACTAAAGCCGAAACGGTTAAGGAAGGTGCAAAAGCGAAGACAACGGCATCAAAGAAAGCGACACAAAAGAAGACTGTAAAATAAACCGATGATAAGAAATCTTCGCAAGAAATAAGAAGAATTTTAAAGGGGTGTAAAATAAATATGGCACAAGCTAAAAGTATGGCACAAAATAAAAACACAAAAACAACAGCAACAGCAACAAAAAAATTGACAGCGTCTGAAGAAGTATTGAAGAAGGAAATTGTAGGTAAGGTAAACAGACATTTCGGTAAAGTTATGGAGGATGCAACTCCTCATATGGTTTATACTGCATGCGCACTTACTGTTCGTGACAGAATTATGGAAAAGTGGGCCGTATCTCATCAGACTGTAAAGAAGATGGGTGCAAAGAAACTTTATTATTTATCATTTGAGTTCCTTATGGGCAGACTTCTTTGCACAAACATTTTAAACCTTATGCAGACTGAAGAATATCAGCACGTTTTAAATGATTTGGGTTACTCACTTCCTGAAATTGCCGAACTTGAAAATGACGCAGGTCTTGGTAACGGCGGTTTGGGACGTCTTGCAGCTTGCTTTATCGACTCACTTACAACATTGGATTTGCCTGCATACGGTTGTACAATCCGTTATGAATACGGCTTATTCAGACAAAAGATTGTTGACGGTTATCAGACAGAACTTCCTGATTCGTGGCTTGATAACGGTAATGCGTGGGAAATCGCAAGACCTGAAGAAACTGTTGAAGTTAAATTTGGCGGTGAAGTTTATACTGATTGGGTAGACGGTAAATTTACTTGCCGTTACAACAACTCACATACAATTTTGGCTATGCCTTATGATGTACCTCTTTGCGGTTATGATTCAAAAATTGTAAATAAATTAAGATTGTGGAGTTCAAAATCTCCTGACCATATGAATATGCAGGAATTTAACAGCGGTAACTATGTTCGTGCCGTTGAAGAAAAGGAACTTGCAGAAGTTATTTCAAAGGTACTTTATCCGGAAGATAATCATACAGAGGGTAAGGAACTTAGATTAAAGCAACAATATTTCCTTGTTTCTGCAACATTGCAGTGGATTTTGAAAGAATTTGAAAACAGAAACGGTCAAGATTGGTCAAAATTGCCTGATAAGGTCGTTATTCATATCAATGATACACACCCTACAATGGCTATTCCTGAAATGATGCGTTTGTTGATGGACGAAAAAGGTCTTGGTTGGGATGAGGCATGGGACATCGTAACTCATGTATTCGCATACACAAACCATACAGTAATGAGCGAGGCTCTTGAAAAATGGCCGCTTGATATGTTCAGAAAGATTCTTCCGCGTGTATATATGATCGTTGAAGAAATGAACAGACGTCTTATGATCAGACTTAACGAAGTTTATCCTAACGATTCGGCTAAGCATAAGTATATGGCAATTATTTCTGATAATCAGATATTTATGGCTAATATGTGTCTTGCAAGCTGTTTCGCAGTAAACGGTGTTTCAAAGTTGCATACAGATATTCTAAAGCAGGATATTTTTGCTGATTACTATAATATGAATAACGACCACTTCTATGCAATCACAAACGGTATTACATTCAGAAGATGGATTGCTAACTGTAACCCGGAACTTACTGAGCTTATTTCTTCAAAGATAGGTAAGAATTGGATCAAGGACGCTTCAGAACTTTCAAAGCTAAAGAAATATGCTAAAGATCCTGCATTCAAGAAGCAATTTGCTGAAATTAAGCGTAATAACAAGGTTAGACTTGCACAATATATTAAGGAACACAACGATATAGTTGTAAATCCTGATTCTATCTTTGACGTACAGTGTAAGAGATTGCACGAATATAAGCGTCAGATGATGAACGTACTTCATATTCTTGCAGAATACAACAGAATTATTGAAGATAACGTATATGCTGAAAATTACTATCCAAAGACATATATATTCGGTGCAAAGGCTGCTCCGGGTTATAAAAGAGCAAAGCTTATTATCAAGCTTATTAACTCAGTCGGAGATATGATTAACAACGATCCGAGAGTTAAGGATAAGATTAAAGTTGTATTCCTTGAAAATTACAGCGTATCAATCGCTGAAAAACTTATCATTGCGGCTGATATTTCAGAACAAATTTCAACAGCTGGTAAGGAAGCTTCGGGTACAGGTAACATGAAGTTTATGCTTAACGGTGCACTTACAATCGGTACACTTGACGGCGCAAACGTTGAAATGCTTGAACAGGTCGGTGAAGACAATATATATATCTTCGGTCTAAAGGCTGACGAAGTTGCCGCAAGAGTTAAGTATGCGGGAACTGATGAAGTTAAGAATATCTACTCATCAAACGCAAGCCTAAGACACGCACTTGAACAGCTTGTTGACGGTTCAATCGTTCCGGGCAGCAACCAAATGTTCAGAGATTTGTATCAAACATTGTTGTTCGGTGACTACGGATTCCCTGACACATATATGGTAATCAGAGATTTTGAAGAATATATGAAGACTCAAGAAAAGATGTCTGCTGATTATCAAGACAGAGATAAGTGGATTGAAAAGGCAATCTTGAATACTGCAAGTGCAGGATTCTTCTCAAGTGACAGAACTATTGAAGATTACAATAAGAACATTTGGCACTTGACACCAATTAAATAATAAAAATAAAGAAGTGACTTAGGTCACTTCTTTTACGATAAAGGGGTAAATATGGATATAGAGCATAATTCCAGAAAAAAATTTTATAGATTTCCTTTCGGAGCGGTGACTTGCGGCGGTGAAGTCAGATTGCGTTTGGCTGTGTCGGGCGCAGGTATTCCGTCGGCGGTTCGTCTTGTCTATATGGAGGATGGCAAGGGCGAAGTCCGAAAGGATATGCCGTATATTTTTGATGTCGGTGACCACTGCATATATTCGGTGAACGTGAAAATGCCTGAAAAAGCAGGACTTGTTTGGTATTATTTTGAACTTGAAACCGAAAGAGGTATGGTTTATTACGGCAACAATTCAAAACAACTCGGCGGAATTGGTGAAATGTGTTTTAATTCACCGAGTAATTCGTATCAGATAACTGTTTATAACGAAGATTACAAAACTCCGGATTGGTTTAAAACTGGTATTGCGTATCAAATTTTTGTAGACAGATTTTGCAACGGCAACGAAAACGGAGAATTTTTAGGAAATCGTACAGATATAATAAAGCGTAATTGGGGCGAACAACCGTTTTATAAAGCCGAACAATTTGGCGGTGAGTATAAAGCAAATGACTTTTTCGGCGGTAATTTGAAAGGTGTAATTAAAAAATTGCCGTATTTAAAAGATTTGGGAATATCGGTAATTTACTTAAATCCGATATTCAAAGCATACTCAAACCATAAATATGATACGGGCGATTATGAAACAATCGATCCGATGTTTGGTGATGAGGAAACATTTAAAGAGCTTTGCTCAAAAGCAAAAGAAATGGGAATACGCATAATTCTTGACGGTGTATTTAACCATACGGGAAGTAACAGCCGTTATTTTAATAAATACGGCGAATATGACAGCGTAGGCGCTTATCAGTCGAAAGAATCACCGTATTACACTTGGTTTAGATTTATGGATTGGCCTGATGTGTATGAATCATGGTGGGGAATGACGACACTTCCGCAGATTGAAGAACACAGTGAAGAATGTCGTAAGTATTTGCTTTCGGACAAAGATGCAATCGTTAAAAGATGGATAAAGAACGGTGCGTCCGGTTGGCGACTTGATGTTGTCGATGAATTACCGGGATTTTTCGTTAAAGAACTTAGAGAAAACGTAAAGAAAGCCGATAAAGATGCAGTTATTATAGGTGAAGTTTGGGAAGACGCGTCAAATAAGTCCGCTTACGGTGAAAGACGTGAATATTTCTTGGGTAAGGAGCTTGACTCCGTTATGAATTACCCAATGCGCAGAGCGTTGATTGACGCGGTAAGCGGAAGAATTGACGTTGAAGAATTTGACGCACGTCTTATGAGCATTAAAGAAAATTACCCTGCACCTGCTTATTATTCGCTTTTGAATATAATAACAAGTCACGATGTCGAAAGAATAATGACCCGTATGGGTGATGCACCGTCAAGACACGAAATATCAAAAGATTTTCAGGCGAGCTTTAAACTTGACGGCTATGCACTTGAACTTGCTAAGGAAAAAGCAACTTTAGTAGTCGGACTGCAGATGATGCTTCCTGGTGTGCCTTGTATATATTACGGTGACGAAATCGGTATGCAGGGATATGGCGATCCGTTCTGCCGTCAGACATATCCATGGGATAATGTTGACGAAGTTGACAAGGACGGAAGAATCAGACAACGCTATAAGAATATGATTAAATTGAGAAACAGTTCAAAGGCATTCTCAATCGGCGATTTTGAATGTGTTCATAAAGTCGGACACGTGTACGGTTTTGTACGTTGTTATCATGATGAAAAATATCTTATTGTTGCCAATCTGGGTACAAGAGAAGAAAGAGCACGTGTAGATGTTGCGAGATACGGTATGAGAAAACTAAAATGTCAAACGAGTGACGATAACAGCTTGCTTGAATCGTCTGACGGTATTCATTTTATTGATATACCGAGATTATGGATAAAGGTTTACAAGGTGGAAAAATAATGCAAGGTAAATTTTCGGATTATTTGCTTGTTTCGGATATGGACGCAACGTTGCTTGATGACAATCACACCATATCTGAAGAAAACAGACAAGCGATAGATTATTTCATAAAAAACGGCGGACGGTTTACTGTCGCAACGGGAAGAATGGTTGAGGCAGTTCGTGCATATATGCCGAATTTGCACATAAATGCACCGGCGGTATTACATAACGGTGCGAAGATATATGACTATGAAAAAGATTGTGCGGTATTTGAACGATTTATTGAGGAAAACAGAAAACAGGCAATAAAGCGTGTATATGATGATTTTCCGCAAATAGGTTTGGAAGTGTACAGTGATGAAATTGTGTACGTTTACAGAGAATGTGAGGAAACAAAGCGATTTTTGACACGCAGCTATGAGGTTGTTTATAGTTTACCCGATGAAATTTGGCAAAGACCTTGGATAAAGGTGCTTTTGATTGGTGAAAGAGAATTGCTTGACAAGTACGAGCCGATATACAGAACCGAATATGATAACGGCTATGCGGTCAGAAGCGGTGACAAGTATCTTGACGTTGTTGCGAACGGAGTTTCAAAGGGTAAGGGAATGCTTGATATGGCGAAAAAAATCGGTATTGAGCAGAACAAAATTATAGCTGTCGGTGACAATATGAATGATATTTCAATGTTGGAAGTAGCGGGAATTTCGTATGCAGTTGAGAACGCAGAAGAAAGCGTGAAAAAAATTGCGGACAATTTAGCACCGTCTAACAACGGCGGTGCTATCGCATATATCATAAACAGACTTGAAAAAATTGTAAAAACACAGAATTAAGGCTTGAAATATCGGCAGTTTTATGTTAACATAACTCTATAAAAAGTATTTAAGGAGGTATTTATGTTTAACATATCACTGTTGCTTTCGGCGGCTGTTATTATAATTTGCGTACTTGCAAATAAGTTATCAAACAAAATCGGAATGCCTGTACTTATTGCGTTTATTGCACTTGGTATGGTGTTCGGTTCGGACGGAATACTTAAAATTCCTTTTGAAAATTATAGCTTTGCAGAACAGATTTGTTCTGTTGCGCTTGTATTTATTATGTTTTACGGAGGTTTCGGCACTAAATTAAGCGAGGCTAAACCTGTGGCAGTAAAGGCACTGTTGTTGTCGAGCGTGGGAGTTATTTTCACGGCGGCTCTTACAACAGTGTTTTGTTTTTTTGTTTTAAAAATAAAATTGCTCGAAAGTATGCTTATCGGTGCGGTTATGAGTTCTACTGACGCGGCGTCTGTGTTTTCGGTACTGCGTTCAAAAAATCTTAACTTGAAGTATAACACTGCGTCAATGCTTGAAATGGAAAGCGGAAGTAATGACCCGTTTGCATATATGCTGACCGTTATAGTTCTGTCGTTTATGAAGGGTGAAAACAGTGTCGGACAGATGGTTTACAGTATCGCCGCACAAATTGTTTTCGGCGTTTTGATTGGCTTTCTTATTGCACTCGGTGCAGTATGGTTTATGAAACATTTCACTTTTAATACATCGGGTTTTGACGCGGCGTTTGTGCTTGGAGTGGCGGTGCTTGCGTACGCATTGCCGACATTGGTCGGCGGAAACGGTTATCTCAGTGCGTACATAGTAGGTATCGTTTTGGGAAATCAGAACATACATAATAAAAAATCACTTGTACATTTTTTTGACGGAATGACCGGACTTATGCAAATGCTTATATTTTTCCTTTTGGGACTTTTGTCGTTCCCGTCAAAAATATTAACTGTTTTGTTGCCGTCAATATTTATAGCACTGTTTATCACGTTCGTTGCAAGACCGTTGGCGGTTGCGACTGTGCTTGCACCGTTTAAAACAAAAATTTCACAATATCTTGTTGTGTCGTGGGCAGGTCTCAGAGGTGCGGCGTCAATCGTGTTCGCAATAATGGCTATGGTAGGCGGTGTGACAATGGAGCAGGACATTTTCCATATTGCATTTTGCGTTGTATTGTTTTCAATTACGCTGCAAGGGTCGCTTCTCCCGTTTGTCGCAAGTAAAACGAATATGATTGACAAGACCGGTTCTGTACTGAAAACGTTTAACGACTATTCGGACGAAACGGAAATTAATTTTATTCGCTTGAATATTGACAGCGGTAACAGATGGATTGACCGTGCGGTAAAGGATATTTCCCTTCCTCCGCAAATGCTTTTTGCGGCTATTTACAGAAATGACGAAACGATTATTCCGAACGGTGAAACGGTAATATATGAGGGTGATACGATAATTCTCGGTGCACCGTCACATGGAATAAACGGTGATGTTCGTTTTAGGGAGATTTCGGCGAACGACAGAAAAAATTGGCGTGGAAAAAGTATGGCTGAAATTGAATTTCCCGACGGCTATCTTGTGATTATGATAAAACGCGGTGATGATGTCGTTATTCCTGTCGGAAGTACGATAATAGAAAAAAATGATGAGCTTGTGCTGGTTTCAAAATAAAAAACATAATATTCAAAAAATCACATCATATGATGTGATTTTTTTTGTTAGCTTAAATATATGGTTTTGTTACAGGCAAAGGTTCAGAGCCGAGTGAACGCAGAAGTTGCATTCCTGCGGAACGTGCGTCTGTGACGGCGGTTTTAACCGCTGATGCCTCACCTGTGAAAATTATAATCACTTCATTTGAATGGCTTGTACCGCTGTCCGGACGAAGTGTTTTTATCAATTCGACACCGGCAGATTTTAACGCAATATCTGCGATTACCATACCAATCGGAGCAGGTGACGCACATACAAAGCCGAACGGTCTGCCTATCGGCACATCAAATGCCTTGTTGATAGCCTCACCGCACCTTGCACTGTACTGGAATTCCATGTGACCTGCTTCACTTATGTATATTTCGCCGGCATTTATGTCTATGTATTCAAGCGCTAATTCAACGGCTCTCTTAACGTCGGCAGGTGTTTCACCGCCAATTATGATAAAGTTTCCGTGACCGCCCCAGCCTTTTGTATCACGCGGAATTTCGATAGAGATAACCTCTGTCGAAGTAGCTTTAACCGCATCATCAACGGCTTGAATTTGTGCTCCCGCACCTGTACGGGAACCGATAAGACCGACCGCGTGGAACTTTTCAGGGATATTCATTTGTTTTCTTAAATCGTCATCAATATTGGCGATATAAAGACCGATTGTATCGCAAACGCCGACACCGACAAACTGTGTCATACCGCATTTTCCGAACATATCGTTATTCATAATATCCCTCCCCAAACCAGTCTGATATATATTATATCATTATTTTAACCTTTTTGCAATCCTAAAATGAATTGTTATACATCAAAATGTAGAAAATTTCAAATAAGTATTGATATTTAGGGCAATTTTTGATATTATATAGAGTATTGAAATAAAAATACATTAGGAGTTGAAGATATGCCTGCTTGGGTTGTTGATTTGTTAAACCGCTTGAACTCTACATTTGTGGTAGACGGACGTTGGCAGTGGTTTGTTAGTGGATTGGGATATACGCTTTTAATATCTCTTTTCTCGGTATTGTTGGGTTTGGTAATCGGTATTCTGATGGCACTTATGCGTCTGTCAAAAAGTAAGATTTTAAGAGCCGTTTCGGGAATTTATATTGATATTATCCGCGGTACGCCGACAATGGTGCAGCTGCTTATAATTTATTTTGTTATTTTTGCAAATGTGCATATTGATAAGTGGGTAGTCGGATTTATTGCATTCGGTATAAACAGCGGTGCGTATATTGCGGAAATCGTCAGAGGCGGTATATTGTCCGTAAATATCGGTCAGACTGAGGCGGGACGTTCGCTTGGTATGACGCATAAACAGACTATGGCAAGCATTGTTATGCCGCAGGCTATGAAAAATATTCTGCCGGCGCTTGGTAATGAATTTGTTGTATTGATAAAAGAAACAGCCGTAATCGGTATGATTGCGAATATCGACCTTGTCGGAGCGGCAAGAAAGGTACAGAGCCTTACATATGATTACCTTATACCGCTTTTGTCAATAGCAGTTATATATTATGTTGTTATAAAGATTATAAGTACGTTGCTTTCTAAAGTTGAAAAAGGTATGAGAAAGGCGGATAAGAGATGATAAAGGTTACCGGTTTAAAAAAGCATTTTGGAGATTTGGAAGTATTAAAGGGAATTGACCAGCACATAAAACAAGGCGAAAAGGTTGTTGTTATAGGTCCTTCGGGTTCGGGTAAATCAACATTTTTGAGATGTCTTAATTTGCTTGAAGTGCCGACAGAGGGTGAAATTCTCATTGAGGGCGAAAGCATTACCGCTCCAAAAACAAATGTAAATAAAATTCGTGAAAAAATGGGTATGGTGTTTCAGCAGTTTAATCTGTTCCCGCACCTTACAGTGCTTGACAATATAACTCTTGCACCGATTAAGGTTAAGAAAATGCCGAAAGCAGAGGCTGAAAAGCTTGCACGTGAGCTTTTGAATAAAGTAGGTCTTGCGGACAAAGAGGACTCATATCCCGCACAGCTTTCGGGCGGTCAACAGCAGAGAATTGCAATAGCACGTGCACTTGCAATGCAGCCGGATATAATGTTGTTCGATGAACCTACATCGGCACTTGACCCTGAAATGGTCGGTGAAGTTCTTTCTGTTATGAAAGACCTTGCGGACGGTGGTATGACAATGGTTGTTGTTACTCACGAAATGGGATTTGCACGCGAAGTTGCGTCAAGAGTTTTGTTTATGGACGGCGGATATGTGCTTGAAGAAGGCACTCCTGACGAAGTGTTCAGCAATCCGAAAAACGAAAGAACAAAAGAATTTTTGAGCAAAGTTTTAAAGTAGTTATCTAACACAGAATGTGTTAAATATAAAAATAAGTGATTTTTTAGGAGGATACAAAAAATGAAAAAGGGTTTAATGAAAGTAGTAGCTTTGGCAGCTGCATCAGTTATGGCAGTGGCAGCACTTGCAGGTTGCGGAAGCAGTGATAAGTTGATTATGGGTACAAACGCAGCATTCCCACCGTTTGAATACACAACATCACAAGGTCTTGTAGGCGAATTTGACGGTATTGACGTTGCTATTGCAAATAAGATTGCCGAAAATGTAGGTAAGGAACTTCAAATTGAAGATATGGAATTTGACGGACTTGTTGCATCTGTAAGCACAGGTAAGGTTGATATGGTTGTTGCAGGTATGACTGCTACAGACGAAAAAAAGCAAAGCGTTGATTTCTCTGATCCATACTATGTTGCATCACAGGTTATCGTTGTTGCACCTGACAACACAGATATTACAAGTGCAGAAGATTTGAAGAATGACAAGACAGTCGGCGTTGTTCTTGGTTACACAGGCGACAATATCGTAACAAACGATTTACAGCTTGCAGAAGACAAGGTTACAAGAGCAAACAGAGGTATTGATATAGTTCAAGACGTTAAGAACGGTAAGCTTGACGCAGTAGTTATCGACTCTGCAACAGGTAAGGCTCTTGCTGAAAAGAACGGTCTAAAGATTGTTGAAGACCCACAGGCATTTGAAACAGAAGAATATGCAATCGCAGTTAAGAAGGGTAACACAGAACTTCTTGACAAGATTAACGAAACACTTTCAGAAATGAAAGCTTCAGGCGAAATTGAACAACTTGCAATGGAATACGACGAAAAGCTTGCTGAAAACAATCAGTAATTGATAATTGAAAATTGAAGGACGGCTTTATTATGCCGTCCTTTTTGCTTAAGGAGTTATATATGCGTATAGATAAATACATTTCCGGCTGCGGATATGCAAGCAGAAAAGATGTGAAAAAACTAATAAAACAAGGTCTTGTGTTTATAGACGGTGAAGTGTGTAAAAAGCCGGAGGAACAGACTGATGAAAACAGTATTGTTGAGGTTGACGGCGAAAGATTGATTTATCGTGAATTTGTGTATTTAATGCTAAATAAACCGCAAGGCTGCGTAAGTGCTGTTTATGATAAGAAGTATCCCGTTGTAACCGAATTTGTTCCGGAGGAATACGCACATTTTGAGGTATATCCCGTAGGCAGACTTGATATAGATACGGAGGGACTTTTGATACTCACAAATGACGGTCAATTCGCTCATGAAATGACATCACCGAAAAAAGATGTGTATAAAAGATATTTCGCGGTGCTTGATAAACCTATGGAAGAAAAAGATGTTGAAATATTCGCAGGCGGTATGGAATTTAAAGAGTTTACCGCAAAAAGCGCAAAGCTTGAAATAACGGAAAATCCGAATGAGGTTTATATCGAAATTGCAGAGGGTAAATTTCATCAGGTAAAACGTATGTGCGAAAGAGTCGGTAAAACGGTGACGTATCTGAAACGTGTCGCAATCGGCAATTTGAAACTTGATAAATCACTCGAAAAAGGCGAAGTACGTGAATTGACAAAAGATGAACTTGATATGCTGTATAAGAAATAAAGCCACCCCTCAGGCGACGATGTCGCCAGCTCCCCTCAATGGGAGCCTATAATAGTAGGGGCGACCATTGGTCGCCCGCTTGTGGTATTGGCAAATCAAAATACCTGTTTGCAATCCGTAGGGGCGACCATTGGTCGCCCGTTTTGGTAGACTAAGATAATAGATATGGAGAGTAGGGGACGTCCCTAAAAAGCCACCACTCCGTCACTTCGTGCCACCTCTCCTCAAGGAGAGGCTTTCCGTATGGCTCCCATAGAGGGGAGCTGTCAACGAAGTTGACTGAGGGGTGGCAACCACAAAATATAAGGGCGGTCGATGACCGCCCTTATTACGTTATTCAAATTTAATTTTTCCGTTATCAAGTGCATAAATCACAGCCGCAACGGCACTGGAATTATTATCAACCGTTATAAAATCAGCGACTTCTTTTACTTCATCAACGGCGTTACTGACCGCAACACCGATATTTGCCATTCTAACAAGTGCAAGGTCGTTTTCGTTATCGCCGATACCGATTGTATTACTTCTGTCAACATTCATCAAATCGGCAAGGTGCATAAGCCCCTCACCCTTACTTGCGTTTTTAGGCAAAAGCTCATAGTACCAAGGACTGGACTGCACAAATTCATAATCATTAACAAACGGTGAATTTGCAATCGCATCTCTTATCTGCTGAATTTCATTTTCTTCAACCATAAACAATACTTTTACCCAATCTTCCTTTATATCGTGATAATCAAGAAAATTATCGGGTAAATCTTCAAGAACCTGATGTTCTCTTACTTTTTGATTAACTTTACAGAAATAAATTTTATCCGAAGTACAAACTTCAATTCCCACAAAGTCAAACATTTTATCCATATATTCAACGCATTTCAAAGCACCTTTATCAAGTGTGCTTGCCCATAAAAGTTTTTCGTCATTAAAATCATATATTGCCGCACCGTTAAAGCAAACCATAGGTGCATTTGGGTGAACGTAGTTTAGCATTAACTTTGCGCCTTGCGGCACACGTCCCGTTGCAAATGTGAAAAGTCCGCCCTCTGACTTGAAATATTCAATAGCTTTACTGTTTTCGTCCGATACACGTTTATCAGTTGTAAGAAGTGTATCGTCAAGGTCGGTGCATAAAAGTATTCCGTCAAATTTTCCCATACTGCTCGTCCTTTCGTGTTTTTTTCTACACGCATAATTTTAGCATATTATATGAATTTAATCCATTTGTATTTTATATAAAAATAATATTGTATCATAAGTTAAAATGTGCTATAATTATAAGATACAGAATGGGTGTACAATATTCAAAACGGGAAGGCTGTAAGGTATGAAAATAACAGATTCAATGATAAAAAAATCCTGCTCGGCGACTATTTACAAGCGTGGCTTGGAATACTTTAAAGAGGGCAGAGTTCATTTAAGAAAACGTGAGGATAATTTAATAACAGCCGTAGTTGACGGGGAAGAACTCTACAATGTGCAGGTAAGACTGTCTGAAAAAGGTGTAGAGGATTGTTTTTGTACCTGTCCTTATTTTGAAACGATGAATTCTGTTTGCAAACATATTGTTTCAACATTAAAGCAACGTCAAAAGGAGCTTGACGAGGGTGCGGATTATGTTGATGAAAACGATAAGATTGCAAAAACGCTTTGCGGTGAATTTGCATCAAGAAAATACGAAAAACAGCCACTATATGCAAAGTTTACACTGCACATAAATAAGCACAATACAAACGGTGTATCGTATGCAATGTCTGTTGAAATCGGCGGTAATAAAGTACACGGTATTGAAAATTTTTTGGAATGTTATTTGAAAGGCAAGGAGTTTAAATTTGACAGATACACGTCATATAATCCCGCAGTAACGGAATTTCCGAAACATCAAGACGAGATAATAGCAATACTTGCGGAAACATACGAAAATCGTGCGGCAGATGTTCAGATGTATATGAAAGCGGCATATCAAACGGCTTTCGGCTCACTTGCGGCAAAGAGAATATTTCCACTGCTGCAATATGTTGATTTTTCTGTTGTATTTGATGGGCTTTCTTTGGGCAATGTAAGAATAGAAGAAGACAATCCAGATATAATAATTGATGTTGACGCAGGTGATGGCGAAGTTGATATGTCTGTCAGTGACAGAGGCTTTGCACTGACGCATGACGGTGAGTGGTTCTTTTACGAGAACACGATATACCACACAAGCGAAGAATGGCGTGAGTATTTTATGCCGATATACCATGCACTTGCGACGGAGGGCAGAACGCAAATCAGTTTTAAAGGTGACAATACAATTTTGTTTGCCACTCACGTTTTACCCGATATACGCAGTAAGCACGGCGTTATAACACGCGGTATCGAAGATATGATTGTCGATGCGAAACCGACATTTGAAGTGTATTTTGACGCGACACAAGGCGGTATAACTGCCGTTGTTAAGGCGAATTACGGAAGTATAGGATTACGTTTGCCGAACGATGTAAACGGTAACGGCAAAATCGTTGTGCGTGACTATGAGATTGAAAACGATTTGCTTTCGTCATTTAAGATGTTCAATTTACAAGACGGTACATTCATGTTGAAATCGGACAGAGAAATATATTTATTCCTATCGGACGAAATTCCTGTACTTAAAGAAAAAGCAAAGCTCTATTATTCCGACAGATTTGCCGGCTTGAAGATTATGGACCGAGTGGATATAAGTGCGTCTGTAACATATAACAGCGGTGTTGATTTGCTTGAGGCTGACTTTGAAAGTAATCTGTCATATGAACAGATCAGCGGAATTTTAAGTGCGGTTAAACTGAAGAAAAGATTTTACAGATTGTCAAACGGCAGTTTTATCGACCTTGAAAACAGTAAACAAAAGGATATTTTCAATTTGCTTGATCAACTTGATTTTTCTTTTGAAGATATTAAAAACGGTAAAAAAGTAATTCCAAAGTATCATGCACTTTACTTAAATTCTCTTTCATCTGTTGAAAAGAATGAAGAATTTAAAAAATATATTGAGGAAATAAAAAATATAGAGCCTGTAATTCCGAGTGAAGTCAGCGACATTTTGCGTGGCTATCAAAAAGACGGAATGGCATGGCTCAGCCAGCTTTCTTATCTTGGCTTCGGCGGTATATTGGCGGACGATATGGGTCTTGGTAAAACGCTGCAGGTTATTGCGTATATTCACGGAATAAAACCCGAAAAACCGACGCTTATCGTTGCACCGAGTGCACTTACTTATAACTGGCTCAGCGAAATAAATAAATTTACACCGAACGCCAAAACCATAATAGTTGACGGTGCAAAAGAGGACAGAGAAAAACTTATACATACTATCGGCGAGTATGAATTTGTAATCACGTCATATCCGCTTTTAAGACGCGATATTGCACATTATAAAGAATTTGAATTTTCGTATTGCTTTATAGACGAGGCACAGCATATTAAAAATCCGAAAACTATGAATGCAAGAAGCGTCAAGAAAATAAATGCGGAGCATAAATTTGCCCTTACCGGTACACCGATAGAAAATTCGTTGCTTGAATTGTGGTCAATATTTGATTTTGTAATGCCGGGATATTTGTATTCGGCACACGAATTCAGAAACAGATATGAAATGCCGCTTGTAAAAGACGGTGACAAAATGACGGCGGACAGTTTCAGAGCGAGGATAAAGCCGTTTATGCTAAGACGTATGAAAAGCGATGTTTTAAACGAGTTACCGGAAAAAATCGAGAACACAATGTATGCGGAGCTTACGGGTGAACAAAAGAAAATGTACACATCGTATCTTGCACTTGCGAAAAATCAGACGCTTGCGTTGCTTGGAGAGGGCGGTCAAGGTAAAATGCGTATTTTGACACTGCTTATGCGACTAAGACAGATTTGTTGTCACCCTACATTGTTTGACGAAAACTATGATAAGGACAGCGGTAAACTTGATTTGCTTATGGAACTTGTCACGAATGCGGTTGAGTCGGGACACAGAATACTTGTATTTTCACAGTTTACGTCAATGCTTTCAATTATAAGAGAGAGTCTGAAAAATGTGGGGATAGATTCGTTCTACCTTGACGGAAAAACTCCGTCTTACGAGAGAGCGGAGCTTTCCGACAGATTTAACGGCGGTGAAAACAACGTGTTCCTTATATCGCTTAAAGCAGGCGGTGTAGGTCTTAACCTGACGGGTGCGGATACCGTAATTCACTATGACCCATGGTGGAATCCTGCGGTTATGGAACAGGCTTCCGACCGTGCATACAGAATAGGACAAACAAAAGCGGTACAGGTTATACGTCTTGCCGCAAAGGGTACAATAGAAGAAAAAATACTTAAATTGCAGGAAAACAAGAAAAATCTTGCAGACGATATAGTCCGCGTTAATACGGACACATTTAAAAGTCTTTCTAACGAAGAAATACTTTCATTATTTAGCTAAACAGGAGGGCTGAGTCAGGTGAAATTCAGGGCGATTTTAAACGATAAGTATGACCTTGAAGAAATTGCACAACGCAAACAATCGGCAAGACCACATCATAAAACTTTGATTTATTTTGCGGTTGTATGGGCGGTGCTTAATATTTTGGCGATTATTTATATTACAAAAAATAATTATATATATTTTTGGGACGATTCGACGTATTGGGATATTGCAAGAAAAATTGCGTCGGGAGCGTTTAGTGAAGGCGGTTTTTGGCATAATGTCTATAATTCCGTTGCTGAACAGGATTATAACTATATAGCTGGACTTCCGTCGGCGTTGATTGTAAAAATTTTCGGTGAGTCACGGCTTGCGTATATTTTGGGACTTGTCAATTTATATTTAGTGACGTCATTTGCAATGGTGTATGTGTTGGCGAAAAAAGTCAGTAAAGCACCTAAAATTGCAGCGGTGATTTCGCTTATGATATGTCCGTCTATGGTGTTTTTGACATTTAACGGATTTGTTGATATAGGAGGACTTTTAGGGTGTCTTGTATGCTTTAATTTGTATTTTGTAAAAGACAAAGATGATGACGCGATATGGCGGTATGCGGTAATCGGCGTACTGCTTGTCGCACTTATGCTTTGGAGAAGATGGTACGCGTTTTTCACGGTATCGTTTATAACCGCAATGCTTGCGGATTGCGTACTGTTTAAGAAAAAATGGTACAAACCGATTGTAACAATCGCAGTTGTCGGATTGATACTTGTTGTGTTTTTCAGAGATTTCCTTGTGTATAAACTGATGAAAGATTACGGCAATCTTTATTCGGGATATAAGTTTTCGGTGGGAACTGATTTGAAACTTATAACAAGATATTTCGGTATAATATTCGTTGGAGTGCTTGCTGTTTCGTCAGTGGTTATGGCGGTTAAAAAGAAAGAAACAAGAACGCTGTTTATGTGGGTACAGATGATAGTGTGCCTGTTTATGTTCCTTTCAACTCAGACACACGGACAACAACATTTGCTTTTATACATTCCGTCACTTATAATGCTTACACTTATATCAATAAGACATATAACAAAAGAATGGGCTTTGGTCGGAATATCGCTTTTGGCGTTGGTACATTCGGTGAATGTATATATTCCACGCACACAACCGCATAATATACAGGAAATTAAGCATATGGCATTGATACCGAATTTTTCGATGCTGCCTGTATCAAGAGACGATACGGACGAAATTCTTGCGTTAAAGAAAAAACTCGACACAACCGTTTATGACGGTGATACGCTCGGCGTACTTGCGTCATCGTTTACGCTTAATGAGGATATACTTATAAATGCAGAACCGTCACTCGGAGTAAAGTCGATACGTGATAATTATATCGTGTCATTGCCACAGGTAGATTCGCGTGACAGGGATTTGACACCGTTGTATACCGTAAATTATGTCCTTGTCGCATCTCCTGCACAGACGCACTTGGCAGAGGGCAGTCAGACGGTTGTTGAGGAGGCTGTAAACAGTTTTATGAATTATGCGGATATTGCAACGGCATATGAGGAAGTTCCCGAATGTGAAACCGTTATAGACGGTATAACGATAAAATTATTCCACCGTGTCCGTGACGAACATCAGGCGGATATTAAAACATTTGAGGCACGACTGTATAAATAAACGAGCCTGGCGACAAAATGTCGCCAGCTCCAATAATCACATCTTACGATGTAATTTTTGAGACTTTTCAGAGAAAAAATCATAAAGTTCCTCCGAAGTCGAAACTTTAGATTTTAAGCCATTTCTGCCGCACAGGTCGTCAGAAATGATTTTAACTTGAGGTTGGCACCTCAAACTCCCTATAATAAAGAATACAAAACCATATTGGTTTTGTGTGTATTCTGAAATAATTAACATTTTGTTTACACTTGGCACATTGACAACCATTTATTACAGGTTTATAATTTATATATACTTAAATTATGAAAGGGTGTATATATGAGAAGCTGTATATATTGCGGCAGAGAACTTGAAAAAGGCGAAGTTTGCGATTGTCCGCAGAGTGTGGCGCACAGAGCGGGGAAACAGCAATCATCTGCCGAAAGAAAAAACGAAACAAAAACAGAAGACAAAAAATCGGATAAAAAACAAGAGAAAACACAGGCTAATTACAGTAATCCGTATAAAACCGAAACTTCTTACAAAACAGGCTATGCCGGAACGGAAAGCAAGTTTGAAAGAGCAAAGATAAAGCATAAGGCGAGAAAAGCGGCAAGGAAAGCTAAAGCAACAAGAACGTCAAATATCAATCCGAAAGGATTTTTCGGTGAGTTGGGAAGATATATCGTGAGATTTATAAAATCACCGATTGACACAATTTCCAATCCGCCACATCTCGGAAAAGCGGCAATAATGACTATTGCGGCACTTCAAGGCGTTGTATTGTGGCTGTGTATGTTCTTTATATTAAGAGGCGGCGGAGTAGGACCGCTTAAAATATTGACGTCACTTATGAATTTTAACGGCGGTGCGGGTTACAGTCTTGTATTGCAAATCATACTTTGTATGGTATCCGGTGCGATAAGCGGAGTGATTTTATTTTTCTTGTATTCGGGAATATTTTGGCTTATCAATAGATTTGTAATGCGTCTTAAAACGGCATATTGGGAATTTTCAATACGTCTTGCGTCGACGTGGATACCGTTTACGGTAATATGTGCAATCGGCGTAATTCTCAGTATGTTGTCACCTGTAACGCTTATGATATTGATTTTGTGCGGCGCGGTCAGCGTGGCAGTGCTTACCTATGAGGCACTGCGCACAGAATGGATTTCTAAATCACCAAGTCAGGTATTGTATGCAATGATGCTTGGATATTTCGTATTCTTCACTGTTGTATGCTATTTAATTACCATATAAATTTTATAAAACGAGAGGAATGGTACAAATGAAAGAAACAAAGACAAACAATGCTCCGGCTGCAATCGGACCTTATTCACAGGCAATAACTGTCGGAAATATGCTGTTCACATCGGGACAAATTCCGATTAACCCTGCAACAGGCGATATTCCTAAGGGCGTTGAGGCACAGGCAGAACAGGCACTTACAAACGTAAAGAACCTTATCGAAGCTGCCGGCGGAAGTATTGAAAATGTTGTAAAGACAACAGTATTTATTAAGGATATGAATGACTTTGCAAAGATTAACGAAGTATACGCTAAGTATTTTACAGAGCCTTATCCGGCTCGTTCATGCGTAGAAGTCGCAAGACTTCCGAAGGACGTACTTCTTGAAGTTGAAACTATTGTAGAATTATAATAAAACAACAAATTAAAAGGTCTGTGGTAAAGCCACAGACCTTTTGTATTAATTTTTATTGAACACCGATTCTCGGTGAAATAGGTGAAGTAGGAGATACTGACGGAGCAGGTGAGCCTGACGGCAGTATCGGTTCAATAGTCGGCATAGCCTCAAGTTCTGCGTGAAGTGAATCTATTTCTTCCTGCATTTGTGCAATCTGGTCGTTAAGTTCGTTTACCTTTAACTTTAATTCCGTATTTTCTTGAATTGCGTCGGCTATTTGGTTGGATTTGTCGTTGTTGCTTCCGACTGTAATACCTATATAAAATATAAATGCAAGTATTAAAACCGCAATACAAATCAAGGCGATAATAATTTTTTTACCTTTTCTGTTCTTATTTCTGTTTATATTCAAATTGCCGTAGTTTGACATCATATCACCTCAAAAAATTTTACTAATCTAATTTTACCACACTTTGCGGAGAAAATAAATACAAATATTTATCTTTTACAGATTTTTTTAAGATTTTTTCCATGGCACGTGTATAAAGAATTAATTGCTTTTCATATTTTTTTGCAACTGCAAGTTGTTCTGCTTCGGAAGTGCATTTGTCGGTTTTGTAATCGACAAGGATTATATCACCGTTTTTATCCTCAAAGTATAAGTCAATAATACCTTGTAAAATAATCTGTTCGTTTCTGTACTCGTCCGGTAAAGTGTTGTCGTATTCATATGCCGGAATTGATATTTCAAAAGGACTTTCACGATATACTTTTTTGGCACTTAAAACTTCTTTACCCATATCGCTTTTCCAAAAGCTTGTGACATTTTTGCATATCATATCGGCTATATTTTTATCCGAAACAACATTGCTGTCAATCTGACCGTCATTTGTGACGCGGACAAGCTCGGATGCGACAAAGTCGGCGTAATTGTTTTCGGTAAGCGTCTTAATCTTTTCAATATCGAAAAATGCCATAAGCTGATGGTGCGCCGTACCGATTTGTGTACCGAGTTTTTCTGTACGCATAAAGTCAGGTTTTTGCATCATATAAATCGGCTCGTATTCAATGTCACTTTTTCGTGTAAGTTCTTCTTCCGCCATTTCTTTTATTGCCGTTACGGATGTTTTTGTCGGAATGTTGCCGGATTGCGGACGTTCATAATGAAATTCAAGGAGCTTTTGCACTTTTTCACGCATTTCATCAATGTTTTTGACCTTTATCGTTTCTTGTTTTTCTTTGATGACGTCTGATACAGTGGTTTTGGCAAGAAATCTTGGTATGAAATTCCAGTGATTTAACGATATGCCTATTGACGGAATCAGCCAATCGGAATATTTTTTTGCTTTTGATGCGATGATGTACTTTGGCATTGTCTTTGCATTATATACTGCTTCTTGGATTTTTTGATTAAACTCATTTTCATCTTTGTATTTGTCGGACGAAACAATAATTAATTTTTCTTTTGCACGAGTCATTGCGACATACAAAAGTCGCAATTCTTCCGAAAGTGTTTCGGATTGATTTTGTCGCTTTATATATTTTGTAAACATCAGCTTTTTTAAATATAAATTTTCATAATTTATATAATCAATGCCGATCCCCAAATCTTTGTGAAGTTGTATTCTGTGTTCCTCCGTAGGTTTTGCGGCAAGCATATTTTTAGTGGTGCGCATAATAAATACGACAGGAAATTCAAGACCTTTGCTTTTGTGTATTGTCATAATTCGTACAACATTGTGGTTTTCATTGATAAGCTGAGCACCGCTTAAATCTTCGTTTCTCTTTTCAATTCTTTCGATATATCGAATGAAGTTGAAGATACCCTTAAAGCCCGATTCCTCATACTTTCTTGCACGTTCATATAAAAGTTTTAAATTTGCCTGTGCCTCGTCACCGCCTTCGAGAGCACCCATAAAGTCGTAAAAACCCGTTTCTTCATACAACGTCCAAATCAACGCGGAGATTGACTTCATCTTAACATATCCGCGCCAACGGTCAAGGTCTTTTAGAAAGCTCTTGCATTTTTTTGAAAGTTTCTGTTCTTCTTTCGTCAAATCATCGGAAGACGATTTATAATATTTTACGGCATTGTAAAAAGATGAGGCTCTGTTTTCAAGTCTGATTTTTGAAAGTTCGTTTTCGGTAAAATTACCTATCGGTGAACGCATAACGCTTACAAGCGGAATATCCTGAATGTGATTGTTGATAAGTGAAATAAGTGTAAGCATAAGCTTTATCTCACGTTTTTCAAAATATTCTTCCTTTTGCAAAAATGACGGTATGTTGTTTGACTCTAATATTTCCTGCAAAAGTTCGCCGGTTACTTTTGTCGAACGCATAAGAACGACTATATCGCTGTACTTCAAATCACGATATTTTCCGTTGCCGTCATAAACCTTAAAATGATTGTCAACAAGCTCTTTTATTCTGTTTGCCACGGTAACTGCCTCAAGATAATCGGAAGAATATTCTTTTGAATCCTTTGATTTTCCGATACAGTAAAATTCGGATTTGTAGTCATTACGGGCATTTTCGGCGGTGTTTATATAACATTCGCGGCTTTCTTCACGCTGCAAAGCGGCGGTGTCGTTATAATCAACGTCACCGACATCCTGCGACATATTAAATCTGAACACGTCGTTTATACTGTCGATAACCTGCATACGGCTTCTGAAGTTCTGTGAAAGGTGTATTATTTCGATTTCATCACTGTCAAGACTGTATTTTTTCTTGAAAATAGTCGGATCACCGCCGCGGAAACGATATATACTCTGCTTTAAGTCGCCGACCATAAACATATTTTTGTTATCTCTTGAAATAAGCGTGAAAATCGAATCCTGTAAGCCGTTTGTGTCTTGATATTCGTCTATAAGTATTTCATTGTATTTCAGCGAATATTCGTTTCTTATATTCTCATTTTCGCTGAAAAGACGATATGCAAGATGTTCAATGTCAGAGAATGTTTTGACATTCTTTTTTGCCTTTGCATTCTCGTAAAGTTCCGAGAACAAGACCGTTATCCAAACAATATCGTCAATGGTTTGTTTCAATTCTTCCGAATGAATATACTTGTTAAAATGCTCTGCATTTCCGTTAGGCAAGTAAGACATAGTGTTCAGTAAATCTTCACGCATAGAATTGTATCTGTTTGCGTAATATTGCCATTGTTCAATCGGTGCTTCTGCGTTTTTATATGTTCTTACGGCTGTTCCGAGTTTTGTTTTGGTAATGTAAGTATCGTAGACAGAGCCGACTTCGTCAAATGATTTGGCTGTCTTTAGTGCATTTACACAATCTGCACATATACATATATAATCCCACATCTTTCCCCAATATTGTCCGCATTCGGAGATATATGCAGATGATAGGGAAGTATCTGCATCGGGATATACATCCTTTGTGACTTCAATCATTTCTTTTATAAGATTGTTCCAAAATTTGCCGTGATGCATTAAAATATAATTTTTATGCTTTGATAAAAATATTCTTCTAAGCCATATACTCTTTGACATATCATTTTCATACATAGCCGCTTTGTCATAAAGCCATTTTATCGGATCGGGGAACGACTGTATAAAGTTGTAAAGTTTGAGGATAACTTTTTTTAATCCTTCATCATCGCGGTTTGAGGCATAAGTTGTTACAAGACGCTGAAAACGATTTTTGTTTTCTTCGTTTTCTGTTTCGTAAAGTGCCGCGAATAAATCGGTTAATGTGTCGTCAATGAGCATTTTGTCCTCATTGGTGTCCATAATGCTGAAATTCGGATCAACACCTAAAACGTGAAAATTGTTTTTTACCACTCGCAAACAAAATGCGTCGATTGTGTTAATATCCGCACCTGCCGTAAGGTGCATTTGTTCTTTTAAATATTTGCTTTGTGCAATATCGCCGTTTTCAAGCGCCTCGCGGTATGATTTGTTAATTCTGTTTATAATTCTTTCTTTCATTTCGGTAGCCGCCGCCTCCGTAAACGTTGCTACCAATATACTGTCTATCGGAAAAGGATTTTCGGAGTTGGTTATAAGATTTACGATACGTTCGACAAGTACTGCCGTTTTACCCGAACCTGCGGCAGCGGAAACAAGTATGTTTTTCTTGCCTGACGGCTCGTATATCGCTTTTTCTTGTTCTTTTGTCCAATTAGGCATCTTTGTCAACTCCTTTCGATTTGTTGTTTTTTAACGCCGCACCTTTTGTTTTTAATATCTCCCAAATATCTTCTTTTTTGAGTGATGAATCCGCAATACGCGGTGTACAGTTATCCTTATCAAATTTGCAGACAGGGGAGTAAGAACAATAATCGCATACACTTGAATTTGATGTAGTGTACGGATTAAGACTTATTTCACCGTTTCTTATTTTGCTGTCCATTTCGATAATCGTATCAGCCACATACTTCATAAGACCGTTAATTTCGTCTGTGGTGTGAACTTCCTTAAAACCTGTTTTAGTACCTGTTCTTATGTTTGTGAATGAAACTTGCCCGCTTTCGAGGAATTTGTTATCCATATTGTAAAGCAGTTTTGTTTGAAGTTGTTCGTCTTCATCAGTGAATGTCACACCGTCAAGTTTCAGGGCGTTTTTGTTGGATTCGACTATATTGTCCTCTGTTGTAAAAGAGTTAAGCTCCTTTATTTCGTCACGCACGCCTGTGTAATAAATACCTGCCACATCTGTGTCGGAATTTTTAATTTTTGCGGCAATAGCATATATAACCATCTGCATATTATAGCCGTTGTAAATATTTTTTATATCGAAAACAGTTTTACCTGTCTTGTAGTCGATAATTCTGAGATAAGATTTGTCACCGTCACGGCATATGTCGATTCGGTCGATTTTGCCTTTTAATGCGACAGTGTCGGAAATATCTTCTTCAAAATCGTATTCCATACCGTTCTCGGCAAAGTTACCGGCAGAAAGTGTTTTTTGAACAAGTATTGCGGCATTTGAAATTGTTTTGCCCATACGGGTGAAAATATTTGCGGTACGCTCTTTGTCACGCACGTCTGATGACAAAAGATTGTTGCACGATTCGTTTATAATACCGCCTATAATATTGTTACGCTTTTCGTCAGTCAAATTACGCCAACGGTCTATTTTATCTTCGTTTGTATTTGCACCGTCCTCAACGGTATCGCAGAATTGTCTGATAACTTCGTGAGCATATGTTCCGATATTTGAAGAGTTGACTTCCCACACGTCACGTTCTTGTGCGTTAAGTCCGTATCTTAAAAAGTATTGGAACGGACAAGCGGCATAGGCGTTGATACGCGTTGCACTGTATGTGATTTTGCCGTCATACATCATATTTGCTATATCGCTGTCAAGCATTACACCGCGTTCACTGTAATAATCGGCACGTTTCATAAGCGAAAGCATAGGTTTCCATTTTGTTTGGTGTTTGTACCAATCGTATACGATTTCCCATAACTGATTTTTACTGCCGTTAAATCTGTCGGACATATTGATAAGCATTCTGTGTATTGTTGCTTGCGGGGTGGAAATGTAAATTCCGTCTTTCAATGGGTCGTTTAAAAGGTTATCCGATACGGTCATTTTAGGGAATTTACGCATTATGTCATTTATCATATGCGACGGTGATTGTGACTTGCCTTCTTCATTTTGAATTGAATAGCTGAAATACAATTTTTCGCTTACCGCGCATAATGCTCTGTAAACCTTAAAATACTGTTCGTCAAGTTTCTTTTTAGTATCGGGTGCAAGAGTTACGCCGTATTCTTCCTGCAAAGTGCATCTGTCGCGGTTTGAAAGAAAACCCTCGGACGCAATACCCGTAGGAAAAGTACCGCTTTTTGCGCCGACAATAAACATTACCTTAACGCTTGTATGACTGCTCCTTTCCACACTTCCTACATACACTTGGTCAATACCCGATGGAATAGTGCGTATTTCGCATTGCGACAGACCTACCGTTATATATTCCGCAAATTCCGAAATGTTAATTTTGTCGCCGTCAAGTGCGGTTGTGACTTGATTTAATATATCAAGAATAAGGTTCCATATTTTCGTAAATTGTTCGGATTCGTTCAGTTTGCCGTCTTTTTGGAATTTTGTGATGTCGGATTTTAATCCGGCATATAAGTTGATGTCCTCAAGGTATTCAAACAATGCCGTTGCAAATTCTACGGCCGTTTTTCTGCCTTTTGTTTTTTCTTTGAATGACGCAATCGGTGCGGCTATTTCGTGACGGAGTTTTTCTATAACTTCATTTGCATCTTCTTCAGACTCTGTTTGAAAAGCAGTGTCTACGATATTGTTTTCGCCAAGCCACTCTTTTTCACCGAGCCACTTTGAACCGCCTCTTATGCCGTGCTTCAACACAAAGTTTTCAAGTATATCTATTTCTTCTTGATTAATCGACTTGAAAAATTTTAACTTTCCGTGTTGTTCTTTTCTGTAAATAAAACCGGCACGAAGATAACGGAAAACAGAATCATAGCTCCAATCGTCTTCAAGAATACCGAATAAAGATAAAATCTGCATTGCGATAGGATGGTCGCTCAAAATGATTGTTCTGTCGGTGAAATACGGTATTTCGTATTCGGAGAAAACAGCCTCTATAAGATGTCTGTAATCATTTTCATCACCGCATAACAGTGCAATATCTTTAAAACGATAGCCGTCATCGCGGACAAGGTCAACGATTTTGCAGGCAATTCGTTCGATTTCACCGTAGGTGTCACGGCTTTGAAAAAGTGCCGTATTTTTAGGCTTGTCGGGATATACAAAGTCCTCTGTCCAATATCTGAAAAGCTTGTATAGGTCGTCTTTGCCTTTTAAGTGACGAAGTCCGTCAGAGGCGGTGTATTCGTTTTCAAGACCGTATGTTTGCGAAAGTTCGTAAACTTTTTGTACAGTCTTTTCGGTCTGAAGATAAATTTCGCGTTCGTTCTCGTATTCTGTAACAGGACAGCATACACTTATCGTCATATGTACGCCTTTTTTCAGAAGTGCCTCAAGTACGCAAATCTGCTGCGGCATAAATTTGTCAAAACGATTTACCCATATATAAGTGTTTTCGTCAAATTCGGTGCCGTTTTCGATACGGTTGGCAAGATAAAAAAGGTCGTCCTCGCTGTCGGTACAGCCACTTTCTTCGACGTAAGAAAGATATTTCTCCAATACGTTTGAAAGTGCAATCAGTTTGTTTTTTAAAGTTTTGTTGTCCGTTAATGCATTTGCCTTTTCAAAAAGTATTTCGGGTGTGATAAGGTAACGCTTCATTTCACTTATCAGTGACGACATAACGTCAAGAAAACCCTGCTGACGCATAGAGGTGATAAGTTTTATATCCATATCCTTTACGTTTAAAAGCTCGTCACACGCCGCCGAAACAGCCTTGTATATAAGCATCATTTTACCTGGGGCGGTAAGATGGTTTTGTTGTTTGGCACTTAAAAAGTTTATGGACATACGTCTTAGCGTAAGAACTTCAATATTGTTAAGTCCTATACCGCCGAAAAAATCAACAAATTTTCGCTCGGTTTCGTATGAATAATGGTCAGGGACAATCATTATACATTTTGAATCGGGATTTTTTTCGTGTATTTCACTTATTTGTTTAAGGCACATATCACTCTTGCCGGAGGAGATAGCGCCTCGTATAATACTGACTCCCATAATTTTAATCCTTTCGTAATATATATTAAGGTAATTATATCATATTTAAAGTACAAAAAAAAGTACATAAATACAGGAAATCGCAAAAATATACACGTGAAAAACAAAATAAAAGAAAAAATATGAAAAAATAGCTTGACTTATAATTGTAATAATGTTATAATAATTTTGCTCGAATAAAAGCTCTTTTTTTTATGCTTGAAAAGAGAGCTGAACATATATAAATGCGGAGGTGTAAAAAATGAGAGTAAAGGTTACATTAGCGTGCAGCGAATGCAAGCAGAGAAACTATAATACAATGAAGAATAAGAAGAATGACCCTGACAGACTTGAAATGAACAAGTATTGTAAGTTCTGCAGAAAGCACACTCTTCACAAGGAAACCAAGTAATTTTGATTGAGTAAGGATGTGTAAAAATGGCTGATACAAATTTATCTAAAGCAAATAAGCCAAGCTTTGGTACAAGAGTCAAGAGATTCTTTAAGGATACTAAGGCTGAGCTAAAAAAGGTCACATGGCCTGACAAGGAACAGCTTATTCATAACACAGGCGTAATTATTGTGTTTATCTTAATAATTACAATCATCTTGTCCGTACTTGATTTTGGCTTTGCAAAATTGTTCCAACTATTAACTAACATATTATAATTCATTAAAAGAATTGTTAGGGAAGGAGAACGGTTATGGCAGAAGAAGCAAAATGGTATGTGGCACACACATATTCGGGTTATGAAAACAAGGTAAAAGCCAATATTGAGAAATCTGTTGAAAACCGTGGTATGCAGGATTTAATTCTTGATGTCAAGGTGCCGACCGAAGAAGTCGTTGAGGAAAACGGTGATAAGAAGAAAGTAGTTCAGCACAAGATTTTCCCGGGCTATGTTATTATCAAGATGATAATGACTGATGAAAGCTGGTACATTGTCAGAAATACACGTGGTGTTACAGGATTCGTGGGACCGGGTTCAAAGCCTGTTCCGCTTTCGGACGAAGAAGTTGAACGCATGGGTGTTGAAGTTATTCGTATGAAAGATATTGATTTTACCGTAGGAGATCTTGTTTCAATTAAATCAGGCCCTATGGAAGGCTTTTCGGGTAAAGTTACGAGCATTAACAATGAAACACGTAAGATTAACGTCGCTGTTTCGATGTTCGGACGTGAAACCCCTGTTGAAATTGACTATACACAGGTTGAACATATGGAATAGTCAATCAAATTATTTTGATATAGACAGCAAATGCTGTTTATAATATCCCTCTGGTAACAGTGGGAGGGCTTTATGCCCGCAATTACCACATTCATATAGCGCGATATGCTATGAAAAATTCAAGGAGGTGGCCATTATGGCACAAAAAGTTGCAGGTTATATTAAATTACAAATTCCTGCCGGCAAAGCAACTCCGGCACCACCGGTTGGTCCTGCTCTAGGTCAACACGGCGTAAACATTATGCAGTTTGCAAAGGAATTTAACGAAAAAACAGCAAAGGACGCAGGTCTAATTATCCCTGTAGTTATTACAGTATATGCTGACCGTTCTTTCTCATTCGTAACAAAGACACCACCGGCTGCAGTTCTTATCAAGAAGGCTTGTAAGATCGAAAGCGGCTCAGGTGTTCCTAACAAGACAAAGGTAGCTACAATTTCAAAGGCAGATCTTCAAGCTATCGCAGAACAGAAGATGCCTGACCTTAACGCTGCAAGCGTAGAGGCTGCTATGAGCATGATCGCAGGTACTTGCAGAAGTATGGGCGTTCTAATCGGTGACTAATTTGTTAAGAGAAGTGGGAGAGATATAAAATCTCGTTTAACCACGAAGGAGGATACGAAATGTTTAGAGGAAAGAAATATCAAGATAGCGTAAAGCTTGTTGAAAAATCAAAGTTTTACGATACAAATGAGGCTATGGACCTTATTACAAAGACAGCTAAGGCTAAGTTTGATGAAACTGTAGAGGCTCACATCAGACTTGGTGTTGACTCAAGACACGCTGACCAACAGGTCAGAGGTGCTATTGTACTTCCGCATGGTACAGGTAAGACTTCAAAGGTTTTGGTATTCGCTAAGGGTCCTAAGGCTGACGAAGCAAAGGCTGCTGGTGCAGATTACGTTGGTGATGCTGACTTAGTAGCAAAAATCCAGGGTGAAAACTGGTTCGATTTCGACGTTGTTGTTGCAACTCCTGATATGATGGGCGTTGTTGGTCGTCTTGGTAAGGTACTTGGTCCTAAGGGACTTATGCCATCACCAAAGGCAGGCACAGTAACAATGGACGTTACAAAGGCTGTAAACGAAATTAAAGCAGGTAAGATTGAGTACAGACTTGATAAGACAAATATCATTCACTGCCCAATCGGTAAGGCATCATTCGGTGCTGAAAAACTTCAGGAAAACTTTAACGCACTAATGAGTGCAATCGTTAAGGCTAAGCCGGCTGCTGCTAAAGGTCAATACCTAAAGAGCGTTGTTGTAGCTTCAACAATGGGACCTGGTATAAAGATTAATGCAGCTAAAATTGGCTAATTGATTTTAAAAGCAATTAAAAACCGCTCGAAATATGAGCGGTTTTTGCATTTTGTTAAAATTTTTTTGGTGAAAATTAAAAAAACTATTGACAAGCTGTTTAAATTATGCTATACTATAAAAGTTGAAAATCCGTAGACAGTCGGCGGCTTGCAATGTACATTGCAGACATAAGTCCTACCGAGGGTGTTTTAGTAATGACTATTACAAAGCTCTTGGTCTATGACTGAGAGCTTTTTGTTTTATATGTAAGACATTGCTTTTGGATTTTCAAAGGTGATTATTCTTACAGGAGGTGAAACGAATTATGCCAAGTGAAAAGGTTTTAGAGACTAAGAAAGCACAAGTTGCCGAAACAGTTGAAATTTTGAAGGCTGCTCAGACAGGTGTGCTTGTAGACTACCGTGGTTTGAACGTTGAAGAGGATACCGAACTTAGAAGAAAGCTTAGAGAAGCTAACGTTAAGTATTTCGTTATTAAGAACACACTTCTTCGTCTTGCTGCAAAGGAAGTTGGTCTTGATGCTCTTGATGAAGCACTTCACGGACCGACAGCTATCGCTGTTTCTTCAGAAGACGCAGTTGCACCTGCAAAGGTTATTGCTGATTTTGCTAAGGAAAACGATAAGCTTGAAATTAAGACAGGTTTCATGGACGGCGCTGTAATTTCTCTTGACGAGGTTAATAAGCTTGCAGCTACACCAAACATGGATACATTGATCGCAAAGATGATGGGAAGCTTGAACTCACCTATTTCTTCACTTGCAAGATTGCTTGCAACTATTGCTGACGGTGGCGAAGAAATCGCAGACCTAATAGCAAAGAAGAGCGCTGAGGAAGCTCCTGCAGCTGAAGAAGCTGCACCGGCTGAGGAAACTCCGGCTGAAGAAACAGCAGATGCTGAATAATTTATTTGAAAATTAGTTATAATTAATAGGAGGAAATTAAAATGGCAGATTTGAATGCAATTCTTGATTCAATTAAGGAATTAAAGCTACTTGAAGTTGCTGAATTAGTAAAAATGATGGAAGATGAGTTTGGCGTAAGCGCTGCTGCACCGGTTATGGTTGCAGGTGCTGCTGACGGTGCTGCTGCAGGCGGTGCTGAAAAGTCAGAATTTGATGTTGTACTTGCAGAAGCAGGCGCATCAAAGCTTGGCGTAATCAAAGTTGTTAGAGAACTTACAGGTCTTGGTCTTAAGGAAGCAAAGGCTCTTGTTGACGGTGCTCCTGGTACAATTAAGGAAGCTGTTGCTAAGGAAGATGCTGAAGCAATGAAAGCTAAGCTTGAAGAAGCAGGCGCTAAGGTAGAATTAAAGTAATTTTGCTCTGATTCGTATTTATCAAGGAGTATGTTATGACAATAGATGTATCAACAATTCTAAAGGAACTTGGCGGAAAGATTGATATTAACGGTGACGTTGAAATGTCTGACACCGATTTTCTTGGGGAAATGTATCATTTTAACGAGCCTGTTAAGGTTTCGGGCAGTGTTTCAAACAACGGAAAATCTTTGATATTAAAGGCTAACTGTACAGGTCATATGACTACACAGTGTGCAAGATGTATGAAAGATATAGTCGTTGATATTGATTTTGACATTGACGAAAATCTTGCTCAGGACGACGGCAGTGTATCGTCAGATGATGATGTTATATTGTTTGAGGACGTTAAAATTGATATTGATGATATAGTAGCTAACAATTTTCTTATGAATGTTGAAGGTAAGTATTTGTGCAGTGAGGACTGTAAAGGTCTTTGTCAGCATTGCGGTGCGGACCTTAACGAAGGCGATTGCGGCTGCAGTCAGGAAAACATAGATCCGCGTTGGGCGGCTTTGGTAGATATTATGGAAAAAGATAAGTAAGATAAAGTCAGAGAGAATTATGGAGGTGTAATCATGGCAGTACCTAAGGGTAAAGTTTCAAAAGCCAGAAGAAATAAAAGACGTGCAAACTGGAAGCTAAGTGTGCCAAATATGGTTGAATGCCCACAGTGTCACGAATTTAAAATGCCTCATAAAGTTTGTAAGTCCTGCGGATATTACAACGGCAAGGAAGTTATAAAAAAAGTTGAGGATTAATTCGGCTTGTTAAATTAGAAGAGAATGCCTATGGCATTCTCTTTTTTTGCGTGCAAAGAATTTTTGATTATTATTGCGATTTTAAACAATCTATGATTGAGTTAATGGCACATATTGATTTTTCTGATAAACCATCTACCGATATTATTTTTCTATCATCTGTACCTAAGATATAATCAGTAGTGACATTATAAATTTTTGATAATTCTACGATATATTGAGTTGACGGAATAGAAATGCCCATTTCCCATCCATTTACACTTGACCTGGTAAGAGATAATAATTTTGCAAGTTCTGTTTGAGTAATACCTTTATGCTCTCTTAATTGTTTTAATCTTTCTGATATGTTAAATAATTCTTGAATCATTTATTTCACCTCTAATGTATATTATACTAACCAAAAAAGACATACATCATCATAAAAGATATAAAAATATTAATCATAAATGATATTATGACTTGACATAATACAACAAATGTGCTAAAATTATACCAATGAAAGGAGTGGTAATATGGATAAACCTGAAAAGAGTGCACCATGTCCGATGTGCAATTATCCGGGACATCTATCAACATATGATGAAAATACTAAAATAGCTACATATGTATGTGATAGATGTCATCAAATTTTTAAAGAATTTTATAAGAGGTGATGTACAATGATTAAAAATGACTTTTTGCAAATGAGTGAGATACCTGTATATCAAATTCAGAATGATAATGTTACACTAGAGGCTATAAAAACTCTTATAACAGAGAAAATGGGAAAAAAGGGACTATCTGTTCTTATTAAAAATGATGAAATAAAGTCGGGTGGTTTGTTCAATTCTTCAAAAACACCATGTATTGTTATTTACAATAGTAATCATCAAAAGGATTATATAAAGTATTGCATTACTGCTCAAAAACAAGGTGTAACAACCATTGTTACTACTTTTACATGGGGTTATAGTGAATTGAGAGCAAAGGAGATGGTTGCACAACATAAAAGAGAATTAAGCGTATTGGGGAATATATTTTCTAAAGGAGCAAGTAAAACACAAATGATTGAAGAAAATTTTTATTATCAAACTTTAGAAGAAATTATAATAGCAGTTTTTAGTGGTTAGAAAGGCGGTAAATTTATGAGATGTACAGATTGTTACGGAACAGGTAAAATAACGTGTCCTGTTTGTAAGGGTTCAACAAAAGACCCAAGAAATACTGCAAAAGATTGCAGTTATTGCGGAGGTGAAGGAAAAGTAAAATGCGATTTATGTTTAGGCAAAGGAACTGTACCAGATGATTTTAAAAATTTATGATGTGAAAAAATGGAGAAATGTTGAATTTGTAAAGATGACTGCATAGCAAAGCATTGTCGTTGCAATGGATATTGAAATGTATAATAGTGATATGAAATCTTAATGTAAGGTGATATTATGGCAGAGCATTTAAACAGATGTGGTAATTGCAGACATTGTATTTCTCAAAGTGACGGAAGTTTATACTGTATTTATTGGGATAAAATTATAGGAGATTTTACACATAAATGTCCGGAGTATGAAGAATCATAGAATAGTCACGCAATACATAAAATAACAATAGAATAGAAAATAAAAACTCTTAAATTTTAATTGTAGAATTGATTTAAGAGTTTTTTTATTTCAAAATTTTCTGTTCTAAACGTGTCCGAAAAGTAATATATATCAAATACAAAACACGAATGGAGGACAGGAAGATGTACATAGCAAACAATGAAACGGCTGTTTCTTCAAAAGGTATATTGAATTATATGCCACAGGGGATACGGCGATATATGTACGGTGTAAATCTTGACGGAGCTTGTGAAATACATATGAGGCTCGGTAAACCGCTTTGTATAAATTACGGTAACGGTCGGTTTTATCTTAACGCAAAAGGCAACTTAACGCCGATACCAAATTCAACGCTTAAAGTCACTCGTGAGCATATAGATGAAGCGATTGAAATTGCAACAAGTTCGTCTGTATATTCGGTGCGTGACCAAATAAAAAACGGTTACATAACAATAGCCGGCGGTCACAGAATCGGTATAACGGGTACGGCGGTTATAAAAGAGGACAAGGTTTCGTTTATAAAGGATATATCGGGACTGAATTACCGTCTTGCAGGTGAAGTTATCGGAGCTGCGAACGAGGTTGTACCGATGATATTAAAAGGCGGAGGAATAAAAAACACGCTTATAATATCACCGCCCGGAGCGGGAAAAACAACAATGCTCAGAGATATTGTACGTCAGCTTTCGTACAAGTCGTATCGTGTGAGTGTTGTGGACGAAAGAAGTGAAATTGCGGCACTTTGTGAGGGTAGAAGTACATTCGATTTAGGCTTTTCAACCGATGTTCTTGAGGGCGTGGACAAGGCGGAGGGAATGCTTATGGTATTGCGTTCGATGAGTCCTGATGTAATTGTCACAGATGAAATAGGCAAGCAGTCGGACATTGACGCAATCGAACGAATAACAAACAGCGGTGCGGGGGTTATTGCAACTATACACGGAAGAAATATTGATATGATAAAAAGACGCGACGATTTAAAACGTATGCTGAAATTTTTCGATTTAATTATAACGTTAAGCAAGCGAAAGGGCATCGGAACGGTGGAGGAGGCTCTTACGGAATGGTGAAAATTCTCGGAGCGGTAATGACAGGTTTTGCGTGTGGATATTTAGGGTTTAAAATAAGTTTTGCGATGAAAATAAGAGCGGAAAGTTTAAATAATATAATCACTTCGCTTGAAATGCTCGAAAGCGAAATAAATTTCAGTATGAATAAGCTGAAACAAGCATTTATGCGTGTGGACAAATGCGGATTATTTAAACTTGCAGCGGAAAATATGGATGAAAAAGGCGTAAAAACAGCTTGGACAAATGCGTTGAATGAATGCAGTACTAAACTGTCATTAAAAGACGCGGACAAAGATATACTTATGACACTTGGGAAAAACATAGGAAGAACGGATACTGATGACCAGATAAAGAATATAAAATATATAAAAAGTATGATAGCCGAGCAGGAAAAACAGGCACAGAGCGAATACCGCCGTTTCGGAAAAATGTACAGAAACGGCGGTGTACTTGTCGGACTGTTGATTGTTATTATGCTGATATAATGGAGATATAGTTATGAATGTAGATTTGATATTTCAGATAGCCGGTGTCGGAATAATCGTAGCGGTATTGAATCAGCTTTTAACGCGTGCAGGACGTGACGAACAAGCTTTGCTTACAACGATAGCCGGGCTTGTGGCAGTACTTTTTATACTGTCACAGCAAATCGGAGATTTGTTTGATACGGTGAAAAATATTTTTAGTCTTTAGGTGAGAAGAATGGATATATTTAAGATTATAGGAGTGGGGCTGATAGGCGGAATTTTGTCAATGACCGTAAAACAATACAAGAAAGAATATGCTTTGCTTGTTGCACTTGCGACAGTGACGGTGATATTGTTTTTTACGCTTGATACGCTTGAAACCGCAATTTCGCAGATTTCGCTTATAACCGAGAAAAGCGGTGTGGACACAAGATATTTTACGGCAGTTATGAAAGTGGTCGGTGTGGCATATATAACGCAGTTCGGAGCGGAAATATTGCGTGACGGCGGCGAGGGGGCGATTGCTTTGAAGGTAGAGCTTGCCGGAAAGGTGTTTATATTGGGACTGACTCTGCCGATAGTTACGGAATTTTTGGAGGTGTGCGTAAATGCACTTTCTGCTGTGTAAAATAATCATTATCCTTACGCTGATAATGCCGATAACCGCTTATGCGGACGTACCGACACTTGAGGGTGAGGATTTGTTTAATCAAACGGTGGAGAGGAGTATGACGGGTGATTTGTCGTTAAATCCGACTGATATATTAAATATGCTGTCGGACGACATTATGGGGGAGATAAGGGAATGTACCGATGATGTAATAATACTTTTTATAATAGCGGCGATTTCGGGGATTATAACAACTATTTCAACATCGTTCGGAAATAAATCGACAAGTGAGGCGGCGTTTTTCGCCTGCTTTACGCTCATGTCGGCGGCGGCGATAAAATGTTTCGGAACGGCTATGGAGTACGGAACAACGGTTGTTACGGCAATGACGGACTTTATAACGAAATTTTCACCGCTGTTGATGATTATGATTGCGACAAGCGGTAAAGCGGTATCGGCGTCGACGTTTCAGCCTGTTATGTCGGCGGCGGTGTATGTTGTGTCGATAATTATTGAGAAGTGCCTTGTATCGCTTATAGCGTTCAGTTCGGTGCTTGCGGTTGCGGGAAATATCAGTGACAAGGTACAGCTTTCGGGGTTTTGTAAGGTGGTTAAGTCGATTTCAAAGTGGCTTATGGCGGCGATCATAACGATTTTTACCGGTATAAGTGCGATATACGGCTTTTCTTCACCCGCACTTGATGCAGTAAGCGGTAAGGCGGTTAAGTTTGCGGTAGGCAGTCTTGTACCTGTTGTCGGTACGTTTTTATCCGATACGCTTGAAACGGTTGTGAGCGGAACAAGGCTTATGAAAAATGCGGTCGGAACATCGGGAATTATTGTGATGTGCGTTATATGCGTATTGCCGATACTTAAAATCGGCGTGATACAGTTAATGCTAAAACTCACATCATCAATAGCCGAACCGCTTACGGATAAACGTGTTTCGTCTATGCTTTGGGAGGTGTCGGAGTCGGTTACAACGATATTTGCGGTAGTGGTTATGGTAGCGGTACTTTTTATGATTAATATAAGTATTATGTTAGCCGCCACCGGCATTTGAGAAAAATGCTCGTCGTATATCACTCATTTTCAAACCTTGAAGTACATTGAGTACGACTGCGGTTTTCAAATAAGCAATCTGCTTAGAGCATTTTCCTCAAAGTACAAAATGTAATACAGTGCGAAAGGAGATAACATAGACGGCAATGAAAGAATACATCATAACCATAATCGGTGCAACATTACTTTCGGCTATGGCAGGAATTATTGCACCTGAAAAGTGGCGCAGTTATGTACAGGTTATAACAGGTTTGGTTATAATAAGCTGTATCATTTCTCCTGTGACGGCTATCGTAAAAAGTGATATATTCGACGGCTTTGACAGTGTACAGGAAAACATAGCCGACAGCAGTAATATGCAGACGGAACTTGTTATAGAAGAACTGAAAAGCAGGATAAACGAGGATATTAAAGCACGAATGGAAAAAGAATTTAAATTATCGGTTACGGCGGAATGTGAAATAATGGTGAATGACGAAGGTGAGATTACAGGGGTAGACAGTGTACGCGTTTACGGGGATAAATTAACGGACCGTGCAAGGAGCAGAATATGCGAGGTATACGGTTTGAAACCTTATGAGGTGCATGATGAATAAGGAAGATTTACTTAAAATATTCAAAAATAAGAATAACAGACTGATATGCTTAATATTAATAATTGGAGTTGTACTTATGGCAGTGGCAAGTGTGGACAAAAATAAAAAAGCTGACGTACAACCTACGGCAGCCGTAACAAGTGTTGAAGATGAAGAAAAGCGTCTTGCGAACATTCTTTCACAGATTGACGGTGCCGGAGAGGTATCTGTTATGATAACCTATTATTCAAGTTCGGAAAAGAATATTGCTTACGAAACGAAAGTTTCATCAAGAGAAAAGGAAGAAAGCGAGGATAAAAAGGCTGTTATGACAGACGGTGAACCTATGGTGGTAAAAGAGGTGTATCCAAAAGTCAGAGGTGTTATCGTGACTGCCGACGGGGGCGGAAATAGTGCAGTCAGAAGTGCTATTTCCGAGGCGGTTACAGCATCACTTGACGTGCCTGCACACAGAATATGTATATTTAAGAAGGAGGTAAAATAAAATGGTTTTGAAGAAGAAGGAGATAATAGCGGCATCGCTTGTGGTACTTATAGGAGTTGCCGGATACTTGAATTGGTCGTATCAAGATACAATAAGGGTACAGGACGGCGAAAGCTACGTTGAAACCGGCAAGAAACTCGGTGAGGCACAGTATGTTTCTTCCGATACGGTAGCGGAGGAAACATCAACGGATAACGCCGAACAAAACGACGGCGAGCAAGCGGAGGAAACGGCTGTAACAGAGGATAACGGCGAACAGGCAACTGACAGTCAGGAAAGCAATGTAACGGTAGAAACCGCGTCAGATTCAGGCAATTATTTTGAACAGGCAAAGATGAATAAAGAAACATCACGTTCAAAGTCACTTGAAATATTAAATCAAACTGCCGAAAACGAAAGCTTTGACGCTGATATTCGTAAAAAAGCCGGTGACAAAATTCTTGAAGAGGCAAACAACGTACAGAAAGAATCGGAAATCGAAAGTATCGCACAGTCAAAGGGCTACAGTGAAATATGTGTGTATGTAGACGGCAGTGAGGCAAATATTATGGTACGAAAAGACGGATTTTCGGACGAAGATGTAGTAAAACTTACGTCAATTGCAACCGAACAACTTAAAATTTCAGCACAAAACATAAAAATAGTTGAAGTAAAGTGATTTATCTGTTATAATATACATATAATAATTTATTCGGAAAAATTTACGGAGGTAGCATTATGGATGAAGAAATTAAGAATGTTCAAAATGAAGACGGCATAAACGAAGAAACTGCCGAAGAAACAACTGCAAATACAGAAGTTGAAGAAGAACCAATCGGAAATATAAAAATTTCAGTTGACGTTGTATCAACAATCGCAGGTATCGCAACAACAGAGATTGACGGTGTTGCGGGAATGTACGGAACGTTTGCCGGCGGCATTGCAGAAATGTTCGGTGCAAAGAAAAATCCGTCAAAGGGCGTTAAAGTTGATATGAACGAAACAACTGCAACGATTGACCTTTATATTGTGGTGGATTACGGTGTAAGAATACCGGAGCTTTCTTGGGAAATTCAAGAGAACGTTAAAAACAGCGTTGAAACAATGACAGGACTTGATGTTCAAAAGGTTAATATCCATATCGAAGGCGTAAGCTTTGAAAAGGAAAAAGAAGAAAAAATAGAACTTGACAGCAACGTAAACGAAACACCTTTACAGACTGTTGACACTGATGAAGATTCTATGGACGATGAGGATATTCAAGACTGAGAAAATAAATCAAGGATTGTGTCTTATAGGCATAAGCCTTGATTTTTTTATGTTATTGTGGTATAGTTTTAACATAGAATTTAAGTAGCCTTATTATTTTGGGAAAGGAATAAAAATATGAAAAAACAGACGAGAAGTCAAGCAAGGGACGCTGCTTTTACACAAGTGTTCCAAATGAATATGCACGAGGATGATATGGACGTAATTTTGGAGGAGCTTTTAAATGCACGTCCCGAATGTGAAACAAATCTTGGTTATATAAGACAGATTATTGACGGAGTGAAGGAACACGAAAGCGAGCTTGAAGATACGGTTGCAAAGTATTTGAAAGCAGGTTGGACGCTTTCAAGAATTTCAAAAGCATCACTTTCAATAATGAAGCTTGCAATATTTGAAATGAAGTATATGGACGACGTACCGCCGAAAGTTGCGATAAATGAGGCGGTTGAACTTGCAAAGCGTTACGGTGATGACGGTGACCCTACATTCGTAAACGGACTTTTGGGTAATGTATTTAAGGAGTTAGCGTGAGTACAATAGGCTTTGATACAAGCAATTACACAACGTCAACTGCGTGGACTGACGGAAAAACCGATATAAATGTACGACAGATTTTATACGTCAAAGACGGTGAAAGAGGAATACGTCAAAGTGACGGCGTTTTTCAGCATATGAAATTAATGCCGGTGATGTATGAAAAATTGTCGGAGCAGATTGATTTTAAAGATGTTAAGGCGGTTGGAGTCAGTACAAGACCGAGATGTGTAGAGGGATCATATATGCCTGTATTCCTTGCAGGTGAGGGGTATGCAAAGGTTGTCGCTAATACTTTGGGTGTGCCTTTATATGAATTTTCACACCAAGACGGACATATAATGGCGGGAATATATTCAAGCAGCTCTTTTGAATTGCTTGAAAACGATTTTATATCGGTACACCTTTCGGGCGGTACAACGGAAATTTTGAAAAGCCGTTACAACGAATTTAATTTTGACAATGAAATTATCGGCGGAAGTAAGGATATAAGTGCCGGACAATTTATTGACAGAGTGGGAGTGAAAATGGGCTTACATTTTCCTGCCGGTAAGGCTTTGGAACAGCTTGCTCTAAAGACTGAAAAAGGTGAAAAACTTCCGATAGCCGTTGACGGTGCGTATATGAATTTTTCGGGTGTTGAAACAAAAGCGTCACGCATGGCGGAGAGTGAAAAATGCGATAAATCCGCTCTTGCACTCGGCGTACTTGAAAATGTTCGTGATACACTTGTTAAAACGATAAATAAGGCAATGACGGACACAAACACTCACCGCGTGTTGATTGTGGGCGGTGTTGCGTCAAACGGAATTATAAGAAACGGACTTACAAAAAAACTTGACGGTGATGTGTATTTCGCAAAAGCGGAATATTCAACCGATAATGCAGTCGGAACAGCATATCTTGCACATCTGGCACATAAGGAGGCATAGGCTTGGAACCTAAAATTGCTACCGTTTCACAGATAAACGGTTATGTAAAGAAAATACTTGACCATAATATAATACTTAATAATGTTTGGATAAAGGGCGAAATATCAAATTTTAAACATCATTATTCCGGACATCTTTATATAACGCTTAAAGACGAGGGTGGAGTGCTTAAAGCGGTAATGTTCAGAGGCAGTGCGCAGTCGCTTAACTTTGAACCGAGCGACGGTATGAAAGTCCTTGCACGAGGAAGAATAAGTGTGTATGAGGCGGGCGGTTCGTATCAGCTTTATATAGAGGAAATGATACCCGACGGCGTGGGTGAACTTTATATAGCATACGAACAATTAAAGAAACAGCTTGAAGCAGAAGGACTTTTCCGTCCAGAACATAAAAAGCCTATTCCGAAATTCCCTAAACGTGTCGGAGTTGTTACAGCCTCAACAGGTGCGGCGGTAAGGGATATTATAAATGTTATAACAAGACGTTATCCTATGGCTGAAATTGTGATATATCCTGCACAGGTACAGGGTGTCGGTGCGGCGGAAAGCGTTGTTAAAGCGATTGAATACTTTAACGCAACAAATGAGGTTGATACGCTGATTGTCGGACGCGGAGGCGGCAGTATAGAGGACTTGTGGGCATTTAATGAGGAAATCACCGCAAGGGCGATATTTAATTCAAATATACCGATTATATCGGCTGTCGGACACGAAACAGATTTTACGATTGCCGATTTCGTTGCGGATTTGAGAGCACCTACTCCGTCAGCGGCGGCAGAAATAGCAGTACCGTCAATGATTGAACTCAGAAACAGAATAAATACCGATAAAAACCGTATTTCTCAAAATATAGTCAAGCGTATCGAAAGCTGTAAATTGCTTTTAAAACGATTTAAAATGCGTACTCCTAAGGATAGGATTGACGATTATTATTTGAAGATAGATTCGCTTGTTAAATCTATGGATAACTGCATTAAAATGAAAACTATGTCGCTAAGACGTCAGCTTGCGGAACAGGCGGCAAAGCTTGACGCATTAAGTCCTCTGCAAACTCTTTCAAGAGGATATTCGATTCCGACAAAAGAGGACGGAACTGTTATAAGAAGTGCGAACGATATGGAAAAGGGTATGGAATTTACGCTTAGAATGAAAGACGGACAGACAAATTGTGTAGTAAAGGGAGAATAGATATGGCAAAGACATTTGAACAGTCAATAGCTGAACTTGAAGAAATTGTTGAACAGCTTGAAAACGGTGACGTGACTCTTGACGAGTCACTCGGACTTTTTGAAAAGGGAATAAAGTTATCGAAAAGCTGTCAGAAAATGCTTGACACGGCAGAAAAGAAAGTTTCTATACTGATGACAAATGATGACGGAGAAATAGTAAAAGAGGACTTTACAGGTGCGGACAATGAATAATATAAAGGAATTGCTGAAAGAGCAGATTAAATTTACAGACGGTTATCTTGATAAGTACCTTGCCGAAAAAGACAATCCGCAGAATATTATATACAAGGCAATGCGATACAGTGTTTTTGCGGGCGGTAAAAGACTTCGTCCGATACTTATGATGAATACTTGTAAAATGTGCGGCGGTGATGTGAATGAGGTTATTCCGTTTGCGTGTGCACTTGAAATGATACACACATATTCGCTTATTCACGACGATTTGCCCGCAATGGATAATGACGATTTACGACGCGGTATGCCGACCAGTCATATTAAATTCGGTGAGGCAACCGCTATTTTGGCAGGTGACGCACTTTTGAATAAGGCATTTGAAGTTGTGTCGCAGTACAACGGCAACAATCCTCAAAGGGCGATTAAAGCAATGAATATGCTCGCCGTATCGTCAGGTACAGAGGGTATGATAGGCGGTCAGATTGTCGATATGGAGAGTGAGGGCAAGGATATTACCCTTGATGAACTTAAATATCTTCACCTTAACAAGACTGGCGCAATTATAAGAAGTGCCTGTACAGTCGGCGCGTTGATGGGCGGTGCGAGTGACGGAGAAATAAAAGCTGTTGATGAATTTGCTCAAAATCTAGGTGTTGCGTTTCAGATACAGGACGATATTCTTGACGTTACAGGCGATGAAAAAGAGCTTGGTAAGCCTATCGGCTCGGATGCGGAAGAAAACAAAAATACATATGTAAAGCTTGTAGGGTTGGAAAAGTCAAAGGAATTGGCAAAGGAATATTCGGAAAAAGCAAAGAAGTCACTTGAAATGTTCGGTGAAAAAGCGGAATTTCTTATAAATCTTACAGATTACTTAATTGATAGAAAATTCTAAAGGAGATAGTTAATGTCATATTTACAACAGCTTATTTCAAATTCGGTGCTTATAACGGCTCTTATAGGTTGGTTTGCGGCACAGGTACTAAAGATGATACTCGTTTGGGATAAAAAGAAGTTTGATTTTAAGAGAATAATCGGTTCGGGCGGTATGCCGAGTTCACATTCATCTTTTGTAATGGCACTTACAATGTCTATCGGCTTTACGCAAGGCTTTGACAGTGTGGCTTTTGCAATATCGGCGGTTATGTCGTTTGTGGTTATGTATGATGCGGCAGGTGTCAGAAGAAGTGCAGGTCAGCAGGCTGCTATACTTAATAAATTGGTTGAGTCTGTTATGAATGCCGATTTTTCAAAAACAGAAAAACGTCTGAAAGAACTTTTGGGACATACTCCGATTGAAGTTTTTGCCGGTGCTATTTTGGGCGTAATAATTGCGATTATAAGGTATGTATGATGAAGATACTTGTTGATGCGGACGCGTGTCCTGTTAAAGAAATTATTGAAAAGGTTGCAAAACAGAAGAATATCGAAGTTGTTATGTATATTGATTCAAGTCATATTTTAAGTTCGGATTACAGTAAGATTGTAACGATAAGTAAGGGCAGGGACGCAGTTGACCTTGCACTGATAAACGACAGTGAAAAGGGTGACGTCATTGTTACACAGGATTACGGTGTTGCGTCGCTTGCACTCGGACGCAGTGCGTACGCAATCGGTAACAGCGGACTTATTTATGATAACGATAATATTGATAAACTTATGTTTGAAAGGTTTTTGGGACAGAAAGTACGCCGAGCCGGCAGAAAAGGCGGTAAGACGTTTAACCCGAAAAAGAGAACAAAAGAAGATGACGAACGGTTTGAACGAAATCTTTTAACGATTTTGGACAGGGGATAAAGTATGAATAAACAAGAAATACTTGATTATTTAAAAGAAAAAAATGTATTGCACGAAGTAACCGAACACAAAGCGGTTTATAATATGGAAGAAGTATCGCAGATTGATATTCCTTATCCCGAAGCGGAGGCGAAAAATCTTTTTGTCAGAGATGATAAGAAAATAAATTATTATCTTATAACCGTAAAAGGCAATAAAAAGGTTAATTTAAAGAAGTTTAGAAAGGTATAATGGGTGTGATACCGGGAGCGGTTACACCGTTCGGATTGTTAAACGATAAAGAGTTAAAAGTTAAATTTTTTATAGATAAAGAATTTGCAAAAACGGGACACTTAATAGCCGTACATCCGAATGATAATACCGCAACAGTGTATTTAAAAGCAGAAGATTTAATTGATATAATAAAAGAACACGGAAATCAAGTTGATGTCATTACATTATAG
>OGCO01000316.1_pt1 | contig 83122 bp, 86 predicted proteins | sample 1570171 | NCBI WGS metagenome assembly OGCO01 (sample SAMEA4370583, study PRJEB24528) | human gut metagenome
CTTTAAATCCTTTTGGTATTGTTATTTTATTTCCATATGCATCTTCTGCTTTTGTGTTTTTATCTACTACTGTTCCTATTAATCTTGAGATTTTAGGTGTTGTTGATGGATTGTCATCTTCTCCCGTTGTGCCTCCACCTGTGGTTCCATTTACTTGATTATCTAGCCAATTAGTTAATTCATTGATTTCTTTTTGATCATTCTCTGTAGCTTTATCCATTTTATTTTGTGCTTCTTTTGCCTTTTCTATTATCCCATTATTTCCAAATAATGCATTTATACTCACTCCTGCTAATATTAAGAGTACCACTATTGTAACCACTAGTGCTATTAAAGTAATACCCCTTTCTCGTTTCATTCCTATTTTCATAATTTTTTTACCTCCTCTTTTTAATTTCATTTGTTTTTGTTTTAATTTTTCCAAATTCATTTTTCACTTTCACCTCCTTTTAGTCTTCAACTTGTATAAGAAACACAAAAAGACAGGCTTACTAAACATTTTTTATGTTTAGTGCCTGTCTTTAATATGCTTAATAAAGCTAATCTCTTAGCTTGTTTGTTATTTATTAAAGTTGTAACTCTCTCTCTCTCTCTCTCTCTACTCCTGCAAGAGTTTTAACTTTTATCATATTTTGTGCCTCTTTCTATACTTTTCTTTAGATTTGTACTGTTATTAGGATAATATAAAATTAAAAAAAATTCAATAGTTTTGTTAAAATTTTTATCAATTAAAAATTTCAAGAGTCGTACAACTAAACTCTTGAAATTCTAACATTTTATCCTAGTGCAACATCTAATACCATCATTAAAACAAAACCAAAAATCAATCCAAAGGTTGATAAGTTTTTGTTACCAATTATTGATTCTGGTAAAAGCTCTCTTGCAACTACTATTATCATTGCTCCTGCTGCAAAAGCAAGTAAAAATGGTAACATACTTCTTATATACATTACAAGTATTGCCCCTATCACAGCTGATACAGGTTCAACTAAAGCTGATGCCTGCCCAATCATAAAGCTTTTAAATCTCGAATATCCTTCTGTACGAAGTGGTAATGATACAGCCGCACCTTCTGGAAAGTTTTGTATTCCTATACCAAGTGCTAACATAACTGCACCAATTAGTGTCATTCCTGGCACTCCACTTGCTATTCCTCCAAAAGCTACACCAACTGCCATCCCTTCTGGTATATTGTGAATGGTAATTGCTGCTATTAAAAGTATGCTTCTCTTTAATGATCCTTTACCACCTATGCTTTTTCTATTTTTTAGCATTTTATCCAAGAACTTATCTGATATCAGCACAAACAATCCACCTGTAATAAAACCAATAGCTGGTAATGCCCATGCTATGTATCCAAGTTCTTGTGATAAATCAATTGATGGTTCTAATAAAGACCAAAATGCTGCTGCAATCATTACTCCTGCACTAAAGCCTAATATTGTATTTAGTATTTTGCTGTTTACTTCTTTAAAAAAGCAAACTACAAGAGCTCCTAATGCTGTTACTCCCCAGGTAAACGTTGTTGCCAATAATGCTTGAATTACTGGGTTTAATGTTTCAAACCAATCCAATTTATTCACCTCACATTACATAATATGTCTTTTTGATATGTAATGTGATAAAAGCAAACAACTAGTTTTCTAGTTATTTGCTTTTAATTGATTATTGATTATTTGTAACTTCATAACCTATTAAATTTGGTCTTGTAACATCTATATCTGTTAATTGATTGAATTTCCAATCCTTAAATTCTGATACATAACCCATTTCTTTTCCATCTTTAACTACTGTACCATTCATTTCCTTTACAATCATTCCTGTAGATTTACTAAACCAAAGTTTTTGTCCTAGACTGCTTACTTTATAGCATTCTTCTCCATTTACTGTATCTGAAGTTATAATTGATGAAAATTTTAAAATTCTGCTCATAGCTTCATCAAGTAAATATGGAATACTTGCTAAATCATAACCATCATACTTTTCAATTGTAGCTTTTAGTGTATTTGGAACCATAGCTATCATTTCTTTTGTATTAGAATCGCTCCACATAATTGCACTTCTATCATTATTTTGTATTACATAGATTCTTGTTCCATCTTTGTAATAAATTTTAGTCATTGTATTTTCTGACGAATTTGATTGTACTGTATATGAGTAATTTTGCCTATTTACATTTTCTTTTTGCTTTGCAACAATTTTGTTGATAATACTGTTATTAACCATAAGTATAATTGTTAATAGTACTATAACTACTGCTAAAACTCCTAAAACTATTTTTGGCCATAATTTCATTTTTTTCTTTTCCATATAAAATCCCTCTTTTCATTTGTTCTTTAATTACTATCATTATATTATAAGCATAATTTAAAATCAATACTTAAATTTATTTTTATCAATATATTTTTGCATACCCAAGAGTCTTGACCTATTTACTTATTTAATGTATAATAGTTTTCTAAACTACATATTCTAGTTTAATATATTATTTATAGGAGAGTGCAAATGAAAAAAGAACAAACTGTTATAAAATTTGATAATATTAAGGATTTGTTATATTATTCGGCCAATACTTATGCTGATAATATAGCATTTACAACAAAGATAAAAAATGGCAAAGAAGTTGAATATATAAATCACACTTATACTAATTTATTGGAAGATATTAATTATTTCGGTACTTCTTTATATAAATTAGGTCTACAAGGTAAACGTTCTGCTGTTGTGGGACATAATTGTTATGAATGGGCTGTTGCACATTTAAGTAACTTACTTGGAGGGATTGTTTCTGTTCCTTTAGATAAAGGATTGCAAATTGGAGAACTTGAAGATTCTTTAATTAGAAGTGAAGTCGAATCAATAGTTTTTGATGAAAAACTAAAAGATATTATAGAAGAAATTAAAAATTCTGGAAAGACAAATATTAAACATTTTATCTGTTTTTCTAAACTTCCTGGCTTTTTATATTTCTATGACCTAATTGATGATGGAAAAAAAGCTATTGAAGCTGGTTATTCAGAATATATAAATTATAAAGTTAATCCTTCTGCTATGAGTATTTTGCTTTTTACATCCGGTACAACTTCTAAATCTAAAGCTGTTATGCTTAATCAAAATGGAATTGCAACAAATATATATGATATGCAATTAGTTGAAACTTTTTATAGTACTGATGTAAATATTGCATTTTTGCCATATCATCATATTTTTGGATCAACTGGTATGCTTGTAATGTTAGCTTCTGGTGTGAAAACGGTATTTCCTGATGGTTTAAGATATATTCAGCAAAACCTAAAGGAATATAAAGTATCAGTTTTTGTTGGTGTTCCTGTTTTAATAGATAAAATGTATTCTACTATTATGAAAGAAGTTGAAAAACAAGGTAAAACTAGGCTTATAAACTTTATGATTAAGCTAAGCAATTTCTTGTTAAAACTTCATATTGATATTAGAAGAAAAGTTTTTAAACAACTTATTGATGCCCTTGGTGGAAATATGAGATTTGTTATTTCAGGTGGTGCCCCTCTTGATAAAAGAGTTGGTAAATGGTTTAACTCAATTGGTATTCATTTAGTTCAAGGTTATGGATTAACTGAAACCTCTCCTGTTATATCTGCTGAAAATGATACTTGTGTAAAAGAAGGTTCTGTTGGAATACCTATGGGAAGTCTTGATGTAAAAATTAATAATAAAGATGCAAATGGTATTGGTGAAATAATTGTTAAAGGGCCAAATGTTATGCTTGGATATTATAAAAATGAAGAACAAACAAATGAAGTATTAAAAGATGGATGGTTTCACACTGGTGATTTAGGTTATATAGATGCTGATGGTTACTTATTTATCACTGGTAGACAAAAAGATTTAATCGTTTTAAAAAATGGTAAAAAAGTATTTCCTGAGGAATTAGAAATTTTGATAAATAGATTAGATGAAGTTGAAGAATGTTTTGTTTATGGTCTTCCAGATGCTCAAGATAGTAATGATGTTAAAGTCTCTGTTGAAGTAGTATATAACGAAACCGTTACTAAGTCTAAATACCCTAATGCAACTGAACAAGAACTAAAAGATATTATTTGGAATGAAATTAAAGAAATAAATAAAACTCTTCCTATGTACAAATATATAAAGCATCTTGTTTTAACTAAAGAACCTTTAATAAAAACTACTACAAATAAAATAAAAAGAAATGAAGAACTAAAAAAAATTATTGGATTGGAGGGATAGTATGCATAGAGTAAAATTAGCTGACAGAGTATTGCCAACATATACAAAAGGTGAAGAAATTTTTAATATGGTATCACATATTGTCGGTGGTGCACTCGGTATTGCTGTTCTTGCTTTATGTGTTATATTTTCAGCATTACATCACAATGTTTATGGTATAGTTTCTACCTCAATTTATGGTGTATCTTTAATTTTATTATACACTATGTCAAGTATATATCATGGCTTGAACCCTAATCGTACGGCTAAAAAAGTTTTTCAAATAATTGATCACTGCTCTATATTTATTCTTATAGCTGGAACTTATACTCCATTTGCTTTATGCACTTTAAGAGAATATGATACAGCTACTGGCTGGACATTATTTGGAATTGTTTGGGGATTATCAATATTAGGAATTGTACTTAATTCAATAGATTTAAAAAGATATAAAGTTTTTTCTATGATATGCTACATATTACTTGGTTGGTGTATTATATTTAAAATAAATGTAATTATAGAATTGTTGACTATGAAAGGATTTATCTTATTATTAGCTGGTGGGCTTGTATACACAATTGGAGCAATTTTTTATGGACTTGGTAAAAAGCATAAGTGGATGCATTCTGTATTTCACATTGCTTGTATAATTGGAAGTGCATTACAATTTTTCTGTATATTCTTTTATGTTATATAACATTAATAAAAAATTAGAAGCGGGAAGAGATTACTCTTCCCATTTTCAATTATTTCTTTAATATTCTAATAGCATTTAATACTGCGATTACTGAAACTCCAACATCTGCAAAAACTGCTTCCCACATTGTAGCAATTCCTACTGCACTCAAAACTAATACTAATGCTTTAATTGAAATTGCAAATACAATGTTTTGTTTAACAATTCTCATTGCTTTTTTAGAAATCTTAATAGCCTTGTTTATTTTAGATGGTTCGTCTGTCATTATTACTATATCTGCTGCTTCTATTGCTGCATCGCTTCCAAGACCTCCCATTGCAATTCCTATATCTGATAAAGCAAGTACTGGTGCATCATTTATTCCATCTCCAACAAATGCAAGTGTTCCGCTCTTTTGTTTGATAAGCTCTTCTACTTTTTTCACTTTTCCATCTGGTAATAATTCAGTATATACTTTATCCATTCCTAATTTTTTAGCAACATCTTCACCTACTTCTTTTTTGTCACCTGTAAGCATTATTGTCTGTTTTTTGTTATCTTTTAATTCTTTTATTGCTTTATATGAATCTTCTTTTATTTCATCTGATATAAGTATATAACCAGCATATTTATTTTCAATTGCTACATATACTACTGTACCTATTTCATTACATTTTGTATATTCAATATTACTTTCTTGCATTAGTTTTTCATTTCCAACTAATACTTGTTTGTTTTCAATCTTTACACTTATTCCCTTTCCAGATATTTCTTTTATATCTGAAATCAATTTTTCATCTATATTTTCGTTGTATGCTTTTTTAATTGATACTGCAATTGGATGATTTGAATAGTTTTCTGCATAAGCCGAATATTTTATAATATCTTTTTTAGATGCTCCCACTTCTTCTACTTTTTGAACTTCAAATACACCTTTTGTAAGTGTTCCTGTTTTGTCAAAAACAACTGTATTAACATTTGCTAAAGCTTCTAAATAGTTTCCACCTTTGATTAAAACTCCTATTTTAGATGCTCCACCTATTCCTGCAAAAAAGCTTAAAGGTATTGAAATAACTAGTGCACATGGACAAGATACAACTAAAAATGATAATGCTCTATATAACCATTCTGTAAAGCTTGCTTCCTTTATAACAATTGGTGGTACAATAGCTATAATTACTGCTAATATTACAACTACTGGAGTATAATATTTTGCAAATTTAGTAATAAAGTTTTCAGATTTAGATTTTTTGTCTTCTGCATTTTCAACTAAATTTAGTATCTTACTAACAGTTGATTCTCCGAATTCTTTATTTACTTGAATTCTTAATACTCCAGTTTGGTTTATACATCCACTAAAAACATTATCTCCTGTATTAGCTTTTCTTGGAACTGATTCTCCTGTTAATGCTGTTGTATCTAGCATTGACTCCCCTTCTATAACCTTACCATCAAGAGGTATTTTCTCCCCAGGTTTTACAATAATTATTTCTCCAACTTTTACTTCTTCAGGATTAACTTTTATCTCAGCATTTTCTCTTAAAACATTTGCAAAATCCGGTCTAATATTCATTAAATTTTCTATTGAATTTTTAGAGTTATCAACTGCATAATCTTGAAATGTTTCTCCCACTTGATAAAGTAACATTACAGTAACAGCCTCTGGGTATTCTCCAATAGCAAAAGCACCTATTGTAGCTATTGTCATTAAAAAGTTTTCATCAAATACTTTTCCTTTAAAAATGTTTTCTATTGCTTTTTTTAAAACTTCAAATCCAACTACTAAATACGCAATTACATATATGGTAATTTTTATTATTTGATTATCAATTGGCACTAGTAATGCTATTAAAAGTAATACTAATGATGTTAAAATCTTTATAATTTCTTTTTTCATAATATAATCTCCTTTTTATAAAACACTATATTCTATGTTCAATATGCTCTACACCAATCTCAAATACTTTCTTTACATGTTCATCATCAAGCATATAAAATACTTCTTTACCTACTCTTTTACATTTTACAATTCCACTTCTTCTTAATGTTCCTAATTGATGTGAAATTGAAGATTTACTCATACTTAAAACATTTGCAATGTCACATACACACATTTCATTTTTATCTAAAGCTGATAATATTTTAACTCTAGTAGTATCTCCTAATATTTTGAAAAACTCTGCTAAATTGTTAAACAAATCTTCATCATTTAGCATCTGCTTTTTAGTGCTTTCTACTACTTCTTGATGTATTGCATTACAATCACAAATGAATTCATTTCTAGACATACTATTTCCCCCTTAGTTATTATTATATGCAAATATAGTTGAATATTTACTCAACTTTGAATATATTATAGTTGAATGTATATTCAATTGTCAATGGTTTTTAATAGAAATTTCAAATAATTTTAATACAATAAAAAAGAACCAAAATTATTAAATCTTGGCTCCTTTTCATTTATAAATTATCTGTACTTATATCTTCTTTTACAATTGTTTTTAGATCTTTCTTAGCTTTCTTTCCTCTAGTATTTGATGCATGTTTTATTATTGTTTTTTCATATAAGTTTCTTGCAAATCTTGCATTTCCAAAGTTTTTAGTATTTCTATATTTTTCTATTACCTTTACTACTTCATCACATGCTTCTTTAGTAATACTAAATCCTGCTTTTTTAACCATTCCTTCAAAGATTTTTAATAATTCTTCAGATGTATAGTCTTTAAAATCTAATGTATAACCAATTCTAGAAACTATACCTGAGTTGGCATTTAAAAATGCTTGCATTTCTTTTGTGTATCCAGCAAAAATTACAACTAAATTATCTCTATAATTCTCCATTGCCTGTATAAGTGTTGCAATAGCTTCTTTATTAAATGAATTTCCACTTCCTTCTTCAGATGCAAGTGAATATGCTTCATCTACAAATAGCACTCCGCCCAAAGCTCTTTCAATAACAGACATTGTTTTTGGTGCAGTTTGTCCAACATATTCTGCGACCAAATCTTTGCTTGATACTTCAATTAATTTATTTTGTTTTATATATTTTAAATTATATAACATTTCTGCAATAATTCTTGCAACAGTTGTTTTACCTGTTCCTGGATTTCCTAAAAATACCATGTGTAAATTTATGTCTTTAATTTTTAAGTCATCTTTAGTTTTATTTTTTAGTTCTATTAAATCTACTAAATCTTTTAATACTTGTTTTATATTTTCTAGTCCCACAAGATTATTTAAATCTGCAAATATTTCGTCCATAGATTTTTCTTGTTCGTATTTTGGTAAATCATTTTCTGTTATTTCTTTTTCTTTACTAAATAATATCTTATTGCACAATTTATCTCTATACTCTGGAAATGATAAATCTGTTTTTGGATATGTTGCAGCAATATAGTCTAACAATTTAATTGATGCTTCATCTGTTATTTGACTACTTTCTTTTAATTTACTTAATACTTCTTGATAAACATCTTGTACATCCATATTAGTTGATTCAATTTTAAATTCAAAATATTTTTCAATCATATCTGATTGCATTGCCTGTTCAATTGTTTCAGGTATTTTTGAAATCAATATAGTTAAAAAGTCTTTTGGATTTTCTTCCAGCTTTTCTTTCATATTATGCAAAAATCTATCTTTAAATTCTTTTTCTTTTGCTGAAAGTCCTTCAAAATCTCTCAATACAATTACATTATTTTCTTTGCTATAAATCTCGTTAATTTGTTCTGGCTTTTCTAAGTTATAGAAAGATGTTTCAATAGTAGCTCCTCTTTTTATATATGAGAAAAGTGTAACTGCGTCACTTATTATATCAATAATTCCATATATAGTTTCTTTATTGTTTGAATAAATGCACATATTAAATGGAATGTATTGTTTTTCTATTCCTTCACTATATTTTCTCATATATTCAATAATTTTTTTAAGAGTATTTTTTGATTGTTCTGTAATGTATAATTTTTCTAACTTTTCAAAAGACTTTAACATAAATTCATCTTTTGTTTCTTTTATTTTTTCTTCTGTTAGTTCTTCTTTTGTTTCGTCTTGCTTATTTAATTCAATTGTAGGATAATCTTGGTTTAATCCTAATTCTTTTGCTAATTTTTCATTCTCAGCTTTAATTTTTTCCACTCCAAAGAAATCTTCATATACATCTTTAAAAAATTGTTTAGTATCCATATATTCCTCTCAATTGACAAATTATTTAACTTTTAATTCTATCATTTTCTCTTTTAATTCTTTTTCAATATTTGCAAGCTCTACCTCAGCTTCTTGACGTTTTGCTCTACCATTTTCGTGAATTTGTATAATTTGATCTAATGTATCAATTATATCTTTATTAGTTTTTTGTAATGTAGCAACATCAACAATTGCTCTTTCTGATTCCTCTGCAATTTCTATTGAACCTTGTTTTAATATTTCGCTATTCTTTTGTAGCATACTATTTGTTAAATCTGTAACAGCTTTTTGTGCTCCAATTGCTTGTTTAGCATTGTTTATTCCTAATGCTAATACCATTTGGTTTTTCCATAATGGAATTGTATTTGTTAAAGATCCTTGAATTTTTTCTACAAGTTCTGCTTCATTGTTTTGTAGTAAACGAATTTGTGGTGCCATTTGAATAGATATAATTCTTGTTGTTTTTAAATCATATATTTTCTTTTCAAATCTATTTATCATATTCTCCATATCATTTACTTTTTGTGCATCAAGTTGTTCCCCTGATTCTTGTGCTTTCTTTTGTAATTCAGGTAAAGTTACATTTCTTAATTCTTCAATTTTCTTTTCACCCGCAATAATGTATAAAGACAACTCTTTAAAATATTCTAAGTTTTTTTCATACATTGTATCAAATATTGTAATGTCTTTTAACATTTGCAATCTGTGTTTTTCTAGACTTGCTTCAATTTTGTCTATATTTACTTCAATTTTTTCATATCCAGCTATTAGTTTCTCTAATTGTTTTTTTACACTAGTAAATAATTTTCCTAATCCAGTTTTGTTTGTATTAGCTATATCAGAGTCAAATGATTTTATTTCACCAACAAGGTCTGCTAGTAAATCACCTACTTCTCCTGTGCTTCTTGTTTTTACATCTTCTAATACACTATCAGAAAATTGTGATATTTTAGTTTGAGCTTTTGCTCCATATTGTAATATTTGTGTAGCATCCTCAACATTTATTTTTTTATTAAATTCTTCTATTGCATCTTTTTCTTCTTGTGATAGTAAATCATAATTTAATGACTTTTCAATTTTTTCATCTGTTACTTTCTTTGATTCTTGAGCTAAGCTCTCTACCTCAGCTTTATCTAATTCTTTATTAACCTTTAATTCTAATTCTTCCATTTTTTAATCTCCTTTTATTTTATTTTTTTAAATATTCAATCAACTGATTATAAACATCCATCTTTAAGCTTGTTACTGTACTTGTTATATTTTGTGGAATTCCTATTCCTAATCCAGAAACATCATAATTTCCACCTGTAATACCAGTTCTAAATCCATATTCAGACCATGCAACTTGTTGAATTTCTTTATCTTCAAACGCTTGGTAGAACTGATTTCCGTTTTCATCAAAAGTTGCTATACAATGTGAATTCCATATTGTTGGAGTTGGGTATAATATACGTATGTCCTTTTTTACTTGTTCAAAACCTTCTGGATTTGAGTTTGCAAATTCAATTATACTTTTTTCATAGTCAACTATCATAGGTTCTCCACCCATACCTGTTTTTAAATATTTTTCAAACAAATCTGCTGGTGTATTATTCATGTATCCAGACTTCTCATAGAATTCTTTTAATTTTGGTAAATTAGTTTGTAAATTTTTGCTATTTATTGAGCTCTCACACATTATTGATAATAATAGTCCATAATATGTTGCCCCTGGTGATGATGTAACAGGGTCTGTTGAAGCAACATTTATATTTCCATATAATTGCTTTAATCCTATGTCAGACCATTTTTTGCCTGTTAATATATAGTTTAAAAGCTTTGGCATATCTGTTATATAGTATACTCCATCTTTTTGAGTTACTATTTTTTCTTTTTCTAAAGCATCAACAACTTCTCCCCAACTGTATATTACTATTGGAGTATTTAAAGTTAGCCCACCATTTAAAACTCTGTATCTGTCTGCTTCTCCTTCTGATTTGTTTGGAGATAATTTATAATAATCATAAAATCTTTGATCAGAACAGAACATTGCATCATATTTAGTGGTTCCATCTTCTCTTACTAATGGATTTTTGATTAATTTTCCATTACTCCATGAATCATAAACAACATTTAATCTATACTTGTTTTCCATGATATTTACTACTTTTTCATTTGCAATAAATCCTTCTTTTCCTCCACCTGTTGCTACATATACTGTTGTTAGATCTTTGCCTGATACTGAGTCCTTTTTATCTCCTATAAATTTAATTCCAACTATTATTAATATTAGAACTAAAAATATTACGAGCCCTATAATTTGTTTTTTACTCACTATTTTCTCCTCCTTTATTAAATTTTAAAATCATTATCATCTACATCATAACCGTCTGATTTTAACATTGTATCAAACACTTTCATTTCTGCGTCAGTATCTATCATATCAGATTGGTATAAATTTGACAGTTGCTTTTTAAAAGCTTCATTTATTTTCTTAACCATTTTTTGTGTTGATTCCATAAACTTTTTGCTGTCTTCTGTATTTAACTTTTGATTTTCAATTTCATCATATTTTGTTAATATATTTATAGTTACTGGTAAATAATAGTTAAAAAAGTTATTCATCTTTTTGTAACTATCTGGTTTCTTTTCTACTGTCTCAATTATTTTTGATACCGTAACATGTATTTCTGATATATTTTTAGCTAACTCAGAATTTTCTACTTGAGAAACCATTTTTTGTATTTTGGTATTTGTATTTTTAGCTTCATTTAAAGCTTCATATATATTTAATTTTTCTTGTTTTGTTTTCTCGGTTTTACTTAATATAAGTTCTCCTGCTCCAAAAGCACTAGCTCCTATTACTAGTGATGGTAGCAAACCTATTGATAGTCCTAAATATGGAACTGCAAAAAATGCTCCACCGCACTATTGCAGATACAATTGTTGAATTCTTCACGTTTTATACCTCTTCTTTTAATTATATCCTCTTACTTCTTTAAATGCTCTCTTCAAATCTTGTTTTCCGTCAAAAACTTTTCCATTACTTAATGTTGCCATATCTTGTAATTGTCTTTTCACAGCACTTCCAAACATTATAGAATATATTGGTATTGATTTTCCATTTCTACTATACATTGAATTAAGTTCTGAAAATGTTCCTACATTTGCTTGTCCATCAGTCATTGCAATTATTGAAACATTATATTTTTCTAAGTCCTCTTCGCTTAGTTTCATTAAAGCTTCTATTACTGCCGGATAAAGAGCTGTGGTACCACTAGGTGAAATTCTCTTTATATTTTCCAATAATTGTTCTGTTTCCTCACCATTATCTGTACTGTAAGATTGCATTACTGTTCCACTAAATGGTATTATGTCTATTTTATCTTTTTTTGAAAATTGCAAAAAGTCATTTGCTGCTTCATCTGATAAAATATAGTTCATTGCATTCATCAGCTCTCTATAACCACTTCCATTCATACTTCCAGAATAGTCCAAGCAAAATACAACATGTACTGGTTTTCTTAACTCAGTTTGATATAAGTTAAGAGCTAGTTTTATTACCTCTGTACTTGGATACTTAACAGGTGAAATGTATTTAGTAGTATCAATTCCCCAGTCTGGGTTAAATATACTTTTATCTACATTAGAATTAACACCACCATACCATGTTCTTCTTCCTTTTTCTTGTAATAATTTTTGTCCTTCATTACTTAATATATAAGACTGTAAGTCTAAAAATATTTCTTTTGCTCTTTCATTTTTATTATCAATATAAGCAAATGGTGAGTCTGATATTGAAACTCCATCTACAGGGTATATTGCATATAAAGTTTCTTTTCCTTGTTGTTGTAGTTGTTTGTTTATATTTATAATTGAAGATTCATAAGTAACTACTGCCTCATAGTTTCCATTAAGGAATAACTCTTCTAAGAAATCTTCACTTCCAGATGATCTTTCCAATCCAGTAAATAATGTAGTTAGACTTTTAACTAATTTTTCATTTTGTAAATTTTCTTTTTTCAACACTTCTGGGTTTCCAGCTAGTGTATATAGAAATCCTAAATATGCTGATGCACCACTATTAGTGCTTGTTGGATTTGACATACTAAATTTTAATTTTCCATTAGAAATTGCATTTACTATATCTTTAGTTTTTACAGTCTTATTAGTAAAACCTAACTCTTTAGCTTTTGATTTTTTTATACCAAATACTATCGGATTTACGCTCGTATATTTTGAATTTGAAACCTTGACATCACTATCTAACATATAAAGCCATATAGAATTTGAAATCCACACAGCATCATATTTTTCACCACTGTTTAATTTATCCATTATGTCTATTGTTCCGGCATATTCAATATTTACATTGTAATTCTTGGTTCTTGCATAATTTTGTATTACTTCTTCTAAATCTTCATTCTCTTGGCTTGCTATTATATTAAACTCAGATGTATAGCTGGTCTTACTTATTTCAAGATTTATTAACCCTCTATCTTCCAGTGCCCAAGGCACTAAATATAAAATAGTAATTATTGCTATTACAATTAAAGCCACTTTTGTATTTTTCAAACTACCCACTCCTTTGTTTAACTAATTATATATTTAAATATTTTAATTAGCAATATTTTTTAGCAAATAAATATATTTTAAAAGACAAGAATAATTTGTTGCTTACTCTTGTCTTTATTTTAAAATTTATTTAAATATATTTTATCAGTATACAACTTATTAGCAAAAGAATATACTACTCTTTTTAAGACATATTTATCAAAAGTAGTTTGCTCTTCTGGGATATATTCCTTACCTGCAAATATAGCACTAATCGCATCTTCTAACTCATTGCAAAAATTGTTATATATTATTTGCATTGGAATAGTTTTTGTTGCTGATTTTATCATGGTTGCAATATCATTTATACTGTATAAAGGTTTTAAAATACATATAACAAATAGGGTTGCAATATGTTCTTTGTTATATTTTTTATTTATTGCAGGTTTTATCACCGTATGTTTAACATAGTTGTTAATCATACTTTTAGTTATAACATGTCCTTCTTTTTCTTTACTTGCATAATTTGATAAAGCATCATCTAAAAAGCATATTACCTGATCCACATATAAATCTAAATTAGGCAATTCTTCCCATCTTGGAATATGAAAGTTAGCTATTTCCTTTTCTTTATAAATTTCTTGTTCCACTCTTTATTTTCCCCTTTTTATACAAGAATAATTGCTCCAAGGCAATTATTCTTTAATTTATCTCTTAATTTTATTAGTAGTGGTTTTTGCAAATTCTTTATCTCTAATTACTACTTTTCCTATTCTCTTGTACATTGGTAATATTGAACACTCTTTTGCAATATCTTTCTTTAAAGTTTGTTCTGCATCTTTTATATCTAATTCTTTTAATTTATCTTCGTTTAAAAATACTTCTGCACATAATCTTACTTCGCTACCACATTCGTCTTTAACTCCCGATACTACTACTTCTTGAACATAAGGTATTCTCATAATATAGTTCTCAATTTCTTCTGGGAATACATTTTTTCCATTATCTAGAACAATTAAGTTTTTCTTTCTTCCTGTAATCATTAATTGGCCCTTATCATTTATTCTTCCGTAGTCACCTGTTCTAAACCAACCATCTTGTAGTACTTCTGCAGTTTTCTCTGGATTTTTGTAATATCCAAGCATAACTATATCGCCTTTTACACAAATTTCTCCGTCGCCTTCTGGTGTTACATCTTCAAGTTTTATTTCTACACACTCTAGTGGAAAACCTACTGTTGAACAATCATTACAATAGTCCATATTAACGCTAACTAAAGGTGAACATTCTGTTATTCCATATCCATTAATTAAATCTATTCCTATTGTGTCAAAGAACTTTCCCAGTTCAGGTCTTACAGCTGCTCCACCTGTTACTATTTTTCTTAGATTTCCTCCAAATGCATCATGAATTGATTTAAAGAATTTCTTTCTTAAATCTATTCCTATTTTTCTAAGACCATTGCTTACTATCATCATTACTTTTAATATTTTGTCTTTGTGACTTTCCTTAGCATTTGACCATATTTTTTTATAAAATAGTTCTACAAAGGCCGGTACTACATATATATAGTCTGGTTTATATAATTGCAAGTTTTTAAGTACTGCTTTTAAGCTATCATTTATACATATTGTTGAATGATGATGTAGTGATACCAAAATCCCTGCAACTGCTTCATATGTATGGTGATATGGTAAAACTGATAAACATCTATCATATACTGTTGAAACTCTTAGTCCATAATATACTATGCTTATTAGATTATGCTCTGATAGCATTACACCTTTTGCCATTCCTGTTGTCCCTGAAGTATAAACAAGCATTTTTAGGTTATTATGATCTGTTATCATTTCAGCATAAGTTTTGTCTCCACCTTCGTAAAGCTTTTTACCTTCTGCTTTGAACTCATTATATGATAATCTATTTCCTTCTGTTTTTTCTGTGCTAAATCCTATAAAATATTTTACATTTGGTGCTTTTTCAGCTATCTCGTCAATATTTTTTTCATATTTTTTTGCATAGAATAAAACTTCACTATCACTGTCATTTAAAACATTGATAATATCGCATACTGGTAGTTCTTTGTCAATTGGAACTATTACTCCTTTGCTCTTTAATACTGTTAAATACACAGTAACCCATTTGTAACTATTTTCGCCTATTACTGCAATATGTTTGTCTGCCATGTTTATAGAATTCAATGCTGTTCCTAATTCAAATGTATCTTTTTGAAACTCTTTATATGTAACATCTATTACTTTTCCCTTTTCATCTTTATATTTGAAAGCAATTTTGTCACCTGCTTGTTCTACAGCTATTTCAAGTAGTTCTTTGATAGTTCCTACTTTTTGAACATCATAGTATTTTAATTCTTTTATCTTTCCCATATTCACTATTCCCTTCATATAACATAGTTTGATATTCTTCAAACTATGTTATCTAGTTTTCAAAACTATTATATACATTCTTATTTGATTAGTCAATATTTATTACTATTTTTTCAATAAAATTTCGTACTATTAGACAGAGTTCTCTTTGCTTCAGTAGGAGTAGTCTGTTCAAAATAAATGGGTGGCTCATGCCACCCGCTCTATACTTAATTAATAACTTTTTAATTTATTTTAAATTTTTATCACAAATTCTGGTAATCCACTTGAATATGGTGCTATGTCATATTGTTGAAAATATATTACTATTCCTTTTGGTGTCAAGTAATAGCTATCAAAGTTTATGGTTTCTAATACCAATTGGCAATACTCCGGAAAATATACACCTGTTCCAGCTTCAATTTGTTTTGCTATTTGTGAATTTATTTCTTTTACTATATCTATCTGATAGTTTGGATTTTTTCTAAAAAATGCTTGTAATGGTATTTGATAAGCATGTTCCAAATCCCAAGTTTGTGAGTTTCTCACAGTTGATCCATGTGCTCCACCTGTGAATGTATAATCATCAAAATATAAGCTTATTAGTTTATCATTATTGTATGTTACTGTTGTTTCTCTATATAGTTCATATACCATAATTGGATACCCTTGTTGTTTGTTATAGTCATATGTTTCTTTTGCTTGGTTATATAATTCTCCTTCTGCAAACTCTTTTAATTTTAATACTTCTTGTCTATTTATATGATTAAATCTTTGCTTTCCAATATCATATTGGCTTTGCGTTATCTCTGGATATTTTATAGTATACTTTAATATTACCTCTCCTTTGTAATATAATTGCTTTTCAGCAATATTTATTTTTACCTTATTTTCCATACTATTTATAAAACTCCTTTTTTTATATAGTATGAAAAAAGGAGTTTTTATGTTCTAATTTAGTTCTTCAACAAATTCTTTTGCTTTTTGTTTTAATTCTTCTAATGTTCCATCATTGTTTATATGATAATCATATTCATATTTATTTACATCTCTATCAGAGACATTTGTGTTTATTGCAGCAACATTCTTATTTGTAATAAGCAAAGTTTTAGCATTTAAGCACTGCTTACATTTTTCAATTTCTTCACATTCTCTAATATGCACGAACATTATTTGTTTATCAGAGTTTTTAAATTCTTCTGCCATATTAGAAATGTATTTAAATGGAGCATCATTATATTCAATACCAAGTTCTTTTAAATCTGATAAAAATTTTCTAGACTTTTCATCTTTTTCTCCATTCCATCCAGCAAGAACTTTTGCTGCTTCTTTTACCTTATCTACAGAAGATATGTTCATTATAGAAGTATACTCTCCACAAAATTGTACAAAAGTATCTTTTCCAACTCCACCACTTCCGTTTATAACAACAATTTCTTTCATTTCATCATTTCCTTAATAACTTCAATTTCTGGTTCTGTTTCTAATCTTGCAAATAATACTTCTGGTTTATCTGTAACTTTAATATTAACAAGTTTATCATAATCTGCTAAACTATCCCATGTTCTTAATTCTTCTGGAATATTAAGTTGATTTAACATTTTTTCTGAAGTATGTTTCATATATGGATTGATTAGTATAGCTATTCTACGTAGATTTTCTACCAAATGATACATTACAGATTTTAGCTCTTCTGTCTTTTCTTCTTTAAACAATACCCATGGTGCAGTTTCATCAATGTATTTATTTGTTCTAGAAACTAAATTCCATGTTTCAGTAATAGCATTGCTAATATGATATGTGTCAAATTGCTCTTCAACCTGTTTAATTGAATTGTTTGAAAATTCTTCTAATTCTTTATCTAACTCTGATACTTCTGCTGGATATGAAGATATTTCTCCTCCAAAGTATTTATTTATCATACCTATAGTTCTATTTAAAAGGTTTCCTAAGTCGTTACATAAATCAAAGTTAAATCTTTCTACAAATCCCTCTGGTGTAAATGTTCCATCTTGTCCAAATGACATTTCTCTTAATATAAAGTATTTAAATGCATCTAATCCATAACGTTCAATAAGTGGTTCTGGATATATAACATTTCCTTTAGATTTAGACATTTTACCATCTTTCATCATAATAAATCCATGTGCATAAATTTGCTTTGGCAATGGTAAATCTAATGCCATTAGGAAAATTGGCCAATATAGTCCGTGAAAACGAATAATATCTTTACCAACAATATGTAGATCTGCTGGCCAGTATTTTTTCATCAAGCTGTCATCATCTGATAGATATCCAAGTGCTGTAATATAGTTTGTTAAAGCATCTAGCCAAACATATACAACATGTTTTGGATCTTTTTTTACTTTTACTCCCCAATCAAAACTTGTACGACTTACACACAAATCTTCTAATCCTGGTTTTAAGAAGTTATTAAACAACTCGTTTTTTCTAGACTCTGGTAAAATAAAGTCTGGGTTATCATTATAGAATTTTATAAGTCTGTCTGCATATTTTTTCATATTGAAGAAGTATGACTCTTCTTTCATTTTCTTTACTTCTCTACCACAGTCAGGACATTTTCCATCTACTAATTGAGTTTCTGTAAAGTAAGTTTCACATGGCATACAATACCAACCCTCATATTCTGATTTATATATATCTCCTTGTTCCATTAATCTATCAAATATCTCTTCTACTACTTTTGTATGTCTTTCTTCTGTAGTACGAATAAAATCATCATACTCTATTTCCATCAAGCTCCATAATTTTTTAGCTTCATCAGCCATTTCATCTACATGCTCTTGTGGAGTTTTTCCTCTTCCTTCAGCTACTTTTTGAACTTTTTGTCCATGCTCGTCCATACCTGTAAGCATGTATACATCAAACCCTCTAGCTTTTTTATATCTTTTTATAGTGCTTGCTAGTGCTGTAGTATAAGCAGTTCCTATATGAAATTTTCCACTTGGGTAATAAATAGGTGTTGTTAAATAAAATTTTGGCATAAAAATTCCCCCTCTTAATATAAAATCGAAACTGTTGCATAGATAATAGCAACAGTTATATCATCATATCCTTCGTATCTTATTATGCTTAGACTTTGTTCCAGAACCAGTCTAAACTATTATCAATACTTTTTCTTTTTCCTTCTTTTGCTTCCATATCATCTACCCATAAATATGATATAAATGATAAGAAGACAAATAACAAGTCAACTCCTGCTGATATAGTTATTGCTTTATATACTTCTTGACTATCTGAGCCTAATAATGCAAATTCTATTGTATGGAAAACTAATAATCCAATAAAAGCAAACAACATCGCTCCTGTAATCCATGCCTTTTTGTTTTCTTTTGCAAGATATAACACTAGTACAAATAATACTACTCCTATAAAAATTGAAAATGGATTTGAAAAATTGATAATTGGCATTTTAAATTCCTCCTTTGTATTTTTTTATTTTAATTTAATTTTTCCTCAATTAACTTTGCTAATCTTTCTGCTTTTTCTTTAATGTACTCTTGATTTTCGCCTTCTATCATTACACGAATTAAAGGCTCTGTTCCTGATGGTCTAATCAGTACCCTTCCATTTCCTGCAAATTCTTTTTCAAGTTTTTCTATTTCTTCTTGAATTTCCTTATCTTCTTTATATTGATTTTTTTTATCACTTGAAACTTTTGCATTTACAAGCACTTGTGGATACATCTTTATAATTTCACATAATTCAGAAGCTGTCTTTTGCTCTTCAAGCATAACTTTAATTAACATTAAAGATGTTAATATTCCATCACCTGTTGGGTTATAATCTAAGAAAATAATATGTCCTGATTGTTCTCCTCCTATATTATATCCATTTTTAAGCATTTCTTCTAGAACATATCTGTCTCCAACTTTAGTTTGTACTAAATTCAAATTATTATTCTCTGCATATTTTTTTAAACCCAAATTGCTCATTACTGTTGCAACTACAGTGTCATTTTTTAGTGTTCCTTTTTTCTTCATATAATTTGAAATAACTGCTAGCAATCTATCTCCATCAATTTCATTTCCTTTCTCGTCAATTGCTAAACATCTATCTCCATCTCCATCGTAAGCAATTCCTAAATTACAATTGTTTTCAACTACATATTTTTTTATCATATCTAAATGTGTTGAACCACAATTTTCATTAATGTTTACCCCATTTGGAGTATTGTTCATAATGTAATGTTTTATTCCTAGTGCTGTAAATACTTTTTCTGCTGCAACTGATGTAGCACCATTTGCTGTATCTATTGCTACCACAAAATCACTTGTATCATAACTTTCAAACTCTTCCTCAAAGTTCTTTCTAAAGAAATATACATATTCATCTAAAAGATCTGATCTCACTTCTGCTATACCTATTTTATCATTAACAGCTGTAAATTCGTCTAATTTATCAGAATCCATTATTTCTTCAATTTCTTCTTCTATTTCATCTGGAATTTTCATTCCCTTATTGCTAAAGTATTTTACACCATTAAACTCATATGTATTGTGTGATGCTGAAATAACAACACTTGCATCAGCTTTTAGTTTTTTAGTTAAGTATGCAACTCCTGGTGTTGGAATTACTCCTAAACTTTTTACATTTGCTCCGTAACTTAGAAATCCAGCCGTCATAGCACTTTCTATTAGTGTTCCTGAGATTCTAGTATCTCTTCCTATTAGAATTGTAGGTGCATGGTCTGAATGTTTTGCTAAAACATAGGCTCCAGCTTTTGCTACACGATAAACTAAACCTGGTGAAAGTTCAGTATTTGCTATTCTTCTAATGCCATCTGTCCCAAAATATTTTCTCATTTTATATGTCCTTTCTAATATTTATTTATATACTAAACTATTCTATTCATATCTTTATTGTGAATTATATCATAATATCTAAAATTTTTGCAATATATTATTTTACATCTTTTCAGGCATTTTGATACCTAAGATTTTAGCTCCAGTTTTTAGTACTAAACCTGTAGCATATGTTAGATATAGTCTTGCATCTTGAACATTTTTTTCTTCTCCAATTATTTTATTTTCATTGTAGAAACTACTAAATGCTTGTGCTAATTTTATCAAATATCTTGCTATGATATATGGTTCATATTTCTCAGCAGATTGTTTTAATATGTCTTCAAAAGAGTATATTAATTTTATTACTCTTAAAGAAGAGATATCTGTCAACTTTGAAAAATCAACTTCATTTATTTCAGGTACATATCCTGCTTTTTCTAGTAAGCTTTTAGTTCTAACATATATATATTGCATATATGGTCCTGTTTCTCCATTAAAGTTAAGCATAGCATCCCAGTCAAATATTTCATCTTTAATTCTGCTATTGTATAAGTCATTGAATATAACCGCTCCAACACCTATTTTCTTAGCAATTTCTTCTTTATTTTCTAAATTTGGATTTTTTTCATCCATAATTTGTGTTACTCTGCTTATTGCTTCATTTAGCAAATCTTCTAGTTTTATAACATTTCCTTCCCTAGTCGACATTTTACCTGTTTTCAATTGTACCATTCCAAATGGAACATGTACTAGTCCATTTGTATATTTCTCGTCTAAATTCAAGTGTTTAGCAACTTCAAATATTTGTTTAAAATGTAATATTTGTTCATATGAAGTTACATATATAGCTTTGTCAAAATCGTATGTTCTTGCCCTATAAAGAATTGCTGCTAAATCACGTGTAGCATATGTAGTAGATCCATTTGTTTTTTCTATAATACATGGTGGCATATCATACTCATCTAAGTTTACTACCATTGCTCCTTCAGAAGGTTGTAATAGATTTTTTTGTTTTAGAATATCTACTACTTCTCCCATTTTGTCTGAATAAAAAGCCTCTCCGTTCCAAGAGTCAAATTCTACATCTAGCAATTTATACACTTTTTGGAATTCCTTTAAACTTAGTTCTCTAAATTTAGTCCATATTTCTACACAGTACTCGTCACCATCTTCTAGTTTTTTAAAATTATTTCTACACTCTTCTAATACTGCTTCATCTTCTTTGCAAAGGTTATTTATTCTAACATAAATTTTTGTAAGCTCATCAATAGGATTTTCTTCAACATTGTATTCGTTTCCCCATCTTTTATATCCTTCTATCAATTTGCCAAATTGTGTTCCATAATCACCTAAGTGGTTAACTCCTGTACAATTGTATCCCAAATGTTTGTAGGTTTTATATATAGCATTTCCTATTACTGTTGAACGTAAATGTCCAATATGAAATGGTTTGGCAATGTTTGGTGCTGAATAGTCTATTACTATATTCTTTCCTTTTCCAACTGTGCTCTCTCCATAGTTTTCTTTTTTGTTTGCAATTTCAGTTAATACATTTGAGATATACTCTTGTGGCATTATATAAAAATTTAAATATCCATTTACAACTTCTATACTTTGCATAAATCCATCTTCAAATTCTATATTGTCTTTTATTTCTTGCGCTATCATTTGAGGAGCTTTTTTTAATTCTTTTGCTAATTTAAAACATGGGAAAGAAAAATCTCCCATTTTTTCATCTGCTGGTATTTCAATATATTCTATGATTTGTTCTTGTGGTATGTTTGTTGTTTTGCTTATTTGTTCTGCTATTTTTTGCTTAAAGTCTATCATTGTTACACCCTTTCTTTTAATCTCCTAGATTTATTCCAATATCTCTTGCTGTTTTTACTAAATCATTATCTAAATTTACTCTTCTAATGTTACTCTCTGGTGTATTGCCAGAAACAGCTCCAATTTTTTTGTTATTTCCAACAACATCCTCTAATGGAACACTGTTTAATCTTCCGTCTTTTATAACTGTTAGTACATTGAATTTTCCTGCTAAAGCAAGTTCCATAGCTTTTGCTCCATATTTAGTAGAAAGTACTCTATCAAATGAAGTTGGACTTCCTCCTCTTTGCATATATCCTAGTACTGTACATCTTGCTTCTAATCCTGTTAATTCTTGAAGTTGCTGAGCAACTTTTTCTCCTGCACCTCCAAGTTTGTTATTATCTACACCTTCTCCTTTATTTCTTACAGCTTTTACTGTAATATCTCCACCTATTGGCTTTGCTCCCTCTGCAACAACTACTACGCTAAATTGTTTTCCACGCTTTTTACGGTTAAGAATTTTTTGTGCTGCTTTATTTATATCATAAGGAATTTCTGGAATTAATGCAACATCTGCTCCTCCAGCAATGGCCGACTCTAGTGCAATCCACCCTGCATATCTTCCCATAACTTCTAACACCATAATTCTGTGATGTGTATCTCCTGTAGTATGAAGTCTATCTAGAGCTTCTGCTGCAACACTTACTGCTGTGTTATATCCAAATGTAATTTCTGTACATGCAACATCATTATCTATTGTCTTTGGAACTCCAATTACATTTATACCTTTAAGAGATAGATCTCTTGCTGATTTTTGTGTTCCATCTCCACCTAGGGTAAATAGACAATCTATACCATCATTTTTTATATTTTCTACACATTTATCTGATAAGTCTTTATATACTGTTTCTCCGTTCTCTTCTACTGGATAGCAAAATACATTTGAATTCGTAGATGAGCCAATTATTGAACCTCCCTTTGGCAATATTCCTATTGCATTTCCTGTAGCACTTGTACATAATTGTACATAATTGTTTTCCAATAGTCCTCTATATCCATCTATAAAACCATAACATTCTACATTATTATTTTCAGCAGTTTTTATAATTGCTCTAATAACTGCATTAAATCCTGAAACATCTCCACCATTTGCTAAAATGGCTACTCTTTTTACCATAATATTTCCACCTTTCAATCTTCACTGCTACTATTATACCAATAAATAAAAAAAATACAATAAAAAATGGCAAAAAATTTAAAAGGTAGCTGTGTTTTAGCTACCTTTTAAGGATTTTAGAGAATTATTTTGGAAGCAGAAACTTCAAAGGACGTTCGAAGCTCAATTTCATTTTCCGTTCTTTTTATGTAATCTCGAGATTGAAATTTGCCTTTTATTCTAATTTCATCGCCAACTTCGTAGTTTAAAATTATTTTTTCTGCCAGATCTCCCCAAAAGATAACTGGAACATAGGCATATCGATGTCCGCAATTGCTTTTAGTAGAAATTATAGCTCCTGTTATTTCTTTACCATAATGGTTCTTCCGAAAAGTTTCTTTTTTTATTAACTTACCCGTAACTCTTATAGTGTTATTCAGGTCTGTGGTGTTAGTTGTCAAATAGATTCTTGACACGTACACATATACTTTGCAATGGGACTTTTCATCATCCCCCATATATTTGTGTGTGCGAATTTCTCCGCTAACAAAAATAGGATCTCCTTCCTTAAATTCCTCCATTAGTTTCAGCTTTTCTTCTGGCATCTGCAAAATCACAATATCCTTTTTTCCGCTTTTTCTTTCAACCTCCATTTTTCCCTCAAAGATTTTTTGCGTTCCATTTCTGTGATGAAACTCGAAATTTTCAACAAGGTGGCCAGCTAATAGTGCGTCATTCCTATAGTTGTTCATTTTTTATACCTCCAAAAATCTCTTGTATTTGATATGAAAACTCATCCATATCATTAATAAAATGGTAACACATATATTATATCACAATTATGTAAAGTAGTCAATTTTTGCCACTTATGTTTATTTTATTTGTTTTTACATTTATCTCTCTGGTTATAATATTTTGAATTTGTGCAATATCTTTTTCGTCTAGCTTGTCTTTTTGCACTATACCTGTTACATTTCCATTATTTACAAATATCACAATATCTTGAAAACCTTTTGTTTTTATTAAATTCTCAGCTATCATAATAGCATTTTTTTCATTGTTTATTCTTTTTATTTCTTCTTGTGCTGTTTTCTTTTCTTCTGAACTTAAATTATTAGTTTCTAATATTTTTTGGTAATTGTCTAACATTTGAGAATACATTTTGTCTCTGTCTAATCTCGACTGTGTAAAATAACTATCTTCTTGAGCTGATGTATTTTGAGTTATGTTGCTAGCTGTATCTTCTTTAGTTTTATTCGTAGTAGCAACATTTTCTGTATTTTCTACAGTTTCATTTTGTGTTTGGTTATTTTCTTTAGTCTCATTTGCACTCACTAATTGAGCATCACCTATTCCCGCCATTAGTTCTGAATCAGCTGCACTACTTGTAGGTATTAAATTACTTTCTTTATTTTGGTTTGCAAAATTTAAATATCCTGCTGTAACTAGCATAAGCGCTATTACTGCAACAACAATTTGATTTCTTTTTAAAATTTTCATATATACCATTTCAAATCCTTTCTTAATTTTCGCTCATTGCAAAAACTTGTATTTTATGTGATGCCAAACCTGTAACCGCTTCGACTGCTTGAATAATATCGGCTTTTATATTTGTATTTGTAGCTCCTTGTGCTGTAACAATTGCGCCTTCAACTTTTGGACTCACAGTGCTTTGTGTTATAGGTGTTTTGCTTCCATTAGTTTCTTGATATATAACTTCTCTTTTTACGTCTGTTTCGACTACCTTTCTTGTTCCACCAGTTTCATCTTGTTCTTGAGTGTCTTTTTGAGATGAGTCTTCGTTATATAACGGAACTGTTTGGCTAGTTTGTGAATATGTAATTAAAACCTTTACATTTCCTACTCCATTTATTTTTTGAAGTATGTCTTCTAACTGATTGCACAAGTTATTATCTTTTTGTTCTGTAATACTTTGTTCTTGTGTAGCTAGTTTTTTGTTGCTATTTGTACTTTTGGTATCTTCCTTTTTATCCTTCCAAATTAAGTTTATAGCTACTAATACTACAATAAGTATAATCAAAAAAAATACTAGGTTTTCAATTTTCTTTTTGTTATTTCCATCATCTGATTTTGAAACTAGTTCCTTTATTTTCTCCTTAAACATATTCACTCCTCCTAATATATATTTATATTTTTCTCTTCTAAGTTATATATGCCACTTAAATATGCTTTCAAATCATTTTGTTCCTTAGTTGAAATGCTTATATCCCCTTCTATGTTTTCAGTAGTATTGCTAATTGTAATATTTATTTCATTTACACCCTTAACCTCGTTGTTTTCTTCATTTTTCCTTTTGCTAACTTGTGCAAATATTTTTTTTAAAGTATATTGCTCATCATTAGATATTTCTAAAGTCAAACTTTTAACACTATACCCTTTTTCTTGTATCTTTTGCTTCATATCATTTTTCAAGTTTGTTATATATACTTGTTTAATTTGATTTTGTTGGTTATTCTCTATATTTTCCTGACTGCTTTTTGTAGATACTTCTATATATGTATTTATGTCATATATGTCTGATACTCTAAATTCATTGCCTGTAACTTTGGTTATTACAGGAGAAACTATTGAAAACAAGATGTATACTCCAATTACAACCTTAACATACTTTTTACAATTGCCATCTGGCAGGAGCATTTCAATAATTGTACCGATTATAACCGCTATTATTATTCCTTGAATCCAACCACTTATCCAATTCATTTTTTCTTCTCTCCTATAAATCATTTTTCAACTAGCGCCTATCTATACATCAGTCCACTATTCGTTATCTTCAGCACCAAAGTAGTTCCCACAATTAACATTACAGACACACTGCACATAATAGCAAGTAACATTTTAAAAGTGTTTCCCATTTCTTCTAAAAGCTTTACTATTTTTTCATCTGCTATTGGTTGACATACAGCTCCTGCTAAGTAATATAGTCCCATCAGTATTGCAAGTTTAATTATTGGTCCAACACATATTGCAATTACTACCACTACTCCAACTATTCCAACTGCATTTTTTAATATGTTGCTACACCCCATTACAGTATCTACTGCATCACCTAATATTTTACCTACTACTGGTATAAAGTTTGAAACGGCAGCTTTAGTAGTCTTTGCAGTTATTCCATCTACTGTACTGCTCAAACTTCCTTCTACTGAAATTATTCCTACAAACAAAGTAAGTACAACTCCTAATGTCCATACAACTGTAGAATTAAAGAACTTTGATAGCTTGTCTACTTGAATTCTGCTAGATACTTTTGAGATAATTGCTAATGCTGTTGATATTAGTACAAATGGTAGTAAAATAGTAGTTATAAAGTTGCCTATGAAAGTTATTATAAATAATATAATTGGTTCTAATATTCCAGCAGATGCAAAGTTACCAGTAGTTAGCATTAAAGTAATAAGCAGTGGCACTAGACTATTCATAAATCCAACTAAGTTTTGAATACTTGTTTTTACCATTTGAAGAATATCTGAGAAATTTGCCATTATCAAAGTAACTATCAAAATATATTGAACATAATATGTAATTTGGGCAACATTTTTGTTTTCTAATCCTTCACTAATACTTTTTAATATGCTATGAATTATAATTATTACAAGTATGCTTCCTAATACAGTAGCACAGTTTAATACTTCTTTTCCTACTAAACTTACTATGCTTTTTATAATTGTGTCATTGTCTATTTTGCCAGTAATTGCTGAAGTAAATAATTCATTTACATCTATATCTTTAAAAGTATTTTGTGTATACTTTTGTGCTTCTTTTATAAAGCTTGATATGTTCAATTCTTCTTGTTGTGATTGTAAAACATCTTGACTAGTTGTTTCTGTTGCTGTGCAAATGCTTGGAATAAAAATTAAAAATAAAATGGTCATGATAAATATTTTTTTCATTTGTTTAATTCCTTTTCATGGCAATAGTTTTAATATTGTTTCTAAAAGACTTGCTATTATTGGTATTGACATAGAAATAATTAAAACTTTTCCACCCAAGTCTACTTTATTGGCTATTGCTGTTTCTCCTGTGTCTTTGCAAATGCTAACTGTAAATTCCGTCAAAAATGCTATTCCAGTTATTTTTATTAGGAGTATTAGAAATTCATTGTTTATTGCAGTTTTATTTGATAAGGTTGTTAGTAAATCTATTATTGCTCCTATCTTGTCCATTATCATTACTAAAATCAGTACTCCTGCTGCTAAAGAAACATACAGCACAAATTCTGGTCTATATTGTTTTACAATTACAATTATAATTAGTGAAATCAGCCCGAACTCCAATAATTTTAATTATATCCATTGCCTTTTTATCCTTTCTTATAGTCCAAACATCGTTCTTACACTAGTAAATAGTGTGCTAATTTCTTTTATTACAAGAGTAAGAACAATTACAAGTCCTGCTAATGTTGTCATCATTGCTTGATCTTCTCTTCCTGCTCTTACTAGAACTTGATATAGCACAGCTACTAAAATTCCAATTGCTGCTATTTTAAATAATAAACTAATATCCATAACTTTATATCTCCTTTTAAATCAGTATGATTGCAATTGTTAATCCTGTGACTAAGCCTAAAGTTCTATACATTTTCTCGTTTTTTCTACGTTCTTCTGAAGCATTTTCTAGTTGTGCAGTCAAGAAGTCATTTACTACTTCAATTTCACTAATTTGTCCATCTAAATCAGTCTGTCCTAGTAATCTCCCTAAATTTTGCATTACAGAAATGTCTTCTTGATTTAAATTACACTTGGTTTCTTGTAAAGCTTGTACCCACGCCTCTCCTGCTGGAACTTCTTTCATTCTATTTGCTGCCCTGTCAAAAATGTTCCCAACATTTCCTCCTATTTTGTTTGCTATTTCCATAAAAACATTTGGAATAGGCTCATATGTAAATTTAATTTTAGTTGCAAACATATTAAGAGCATTTTTCATTTCCTTTATTTCCTTTTCTCTGTTTGCATACTTTTTAGAAAATAGTATTCCTATTATGCTACTTGTAACTATAATCATAGCTAATATAAATAATCTAAAAGCTAACATTTTATTTCCTCCTAAACTGCTTTTCTTTGGTTTTGTTTTTCATATACCAAGTGTACGTCTCTTTTGCTGTCTAAAATCAGTATTTTGTCTATGTATCCATTTAGCACTAATTGGCTTAATATTGGGTTTTCTTTAATTTGTTCTAAGCTATCTCCATGTGCTGTAAATATCCCATTTACTCCTGAACTAACTGCATATTCAATTGCTTCTATGTCTTCTTTGCTGCCTATTTCATCTGCAATTATTACCTTTGGGCTCATGGATCTAACTAACATTTTCATTCCAAGTGCTTTTGGTATATTATCTATCACGTCTGTTCTTATTCCTAAATCATTTTGTGACACTCCTTTATATGTAGCAGATATTTCACCTCTTTCGTCTACTACTCCACAAGTAATACCTTTGAAATTCATTTCTGGAATTCCATTACTAATTCTTCTAATTATGTCTTTTAATAATGTGGTTTTGCCCAAACCTGGTGGTGAAACAATTAGAGTGTTCCATACAGTATTTCTGTTTAATATATGTATAATGGCTTTATTGCTACAGTTTAGCACTTGCCTTGCAATTCTAAAATTTAAACTACTAATGTAACTCAAAGTTGCTATTTTTTCGTCTTTTATTATCGCATTTCCTGTCACTCCTATACGATGTCCACCTTTTAAGGTTATAAATCCTTCACATATTTGGCTTTGATAAGAATATAAAGAGTTGTCACATACTCTTTGTAAAATTTGAAGTATCATTTCAGGAGTGGTAATATAATCTAATACTTTTTCATCTATATTATTTTTTAGTATAACTGGTTTAGATGTTCTAACTCTAATTTCTTCTACATTGTTCATATTACTAGATATGATTTTTTGTTTTAATACTTCTGGTAAAAATTTTAATATTTCATCCATAGCTTGTACCTCTTTATCAAATTTAAAAACGTGTCAAAATTCTCTGTCCTCAATGGCACAAAAAAAATACATAACATATATATAAATATATATATGCTATGTTTTTTATTTTAGAACTATTTTATTAAATTTTATTATTCTTCCCAGTTGTGATATACGTTCATAACATCATCTAGGTCTTCTAACATATCTATTAGTCTTTGCATTTTTGGTGCATCATTTTCGCTTAATTGAATGTATGTAGATGGTACCATTTGTACTTCTGCTTCTAAAAATTCTAATCCTTGTGCTTCTAAAGCTTCTCTAACTTTTGAAAAATCTTCTGGTGAAGTTGTTATTTCATAACATTCGTCAGTTGCTTCAAAGTCTTCTGCTCCACTATCTAGCGCTAACATCATCATATCATCTTCTGATAGATTTGTTGTAGTTTTATCAATTACTATTACACCTTTTTTACTAAATAAATATGATACACATCCTGTTGTTCCTAAGTTTCCACCTGCTTTATCAAATGCATGACGTACATCTGCTGCTGTTCTGTTTTTGTTGTCTGTACTTGCTTCAACTATAACTGCAACACCATTTGCTCCATATCCCTCATAAATGATTTCTTCATAATTTTCATTACTTCCAGCTCCTGAAGCTTTTTTGATTGCATTATTTATTGTATCATTTGGCATGTTATTTGCTTTACATTTTGCAATAACATCTTTTAATTTAGAATTACCAGCAGGATCAGGTCCTCCCTCTTTTACTGCAATTAATAATTCTCTACCTAATTTTGTAAATATTTTTCCTCTTGCTGCATCTGCTTTACCTTTTTTAGCTGCAATATTATGCCATTTGCTATGTCCTGACATGGTTAACTCCTCCTTTTTTCTTATTTCGTGAATTATTATACCACACAATATAGAGTTTGGGTAGTATTTTTATGAAATTCTCCAAATATTATATATAAAATAGCAGGCAATTGCCTGCTATTTTGTAACTAAATCACTTCTTTCAAAACCGCCTTTGCCATAGCCAATTCCTCATTCGCCTGGATTACCATCACAGGAATATAGCAACATTCCTCATCTGTGATCTTTGTAGTATCCTTGGACAGAGAAAGTCCCACATTCTCATATCCTTCAAAAATTCTACGGAGGATTTCCGTATCATTTTCCGCGATACCTCCGGAACACACAATAGCATCGACTTCATAATCGAGTTCAGCCATATATGCTCCAATGACTTTGCGAACTTCATTGATGAATCTCTCAATGGCAACATTTGCCATTTCATCACCTTCTTCGGCCAACTTTTTGACCAGACGCATGTCAGCTTCTCCAGAGAGTCCATAGAAGCCAGACTTTTTAGTCATGACCTCCATCACCTTCTTCACACTGCCATAGTATTCCACTAACTTCGGGAAAACTCCAGGATCAATGTGTCCACACCTGGTGGCCATCATCAAGCCATCAATAGGAGTATAGCCCATGGTGGTATCTATGCTTTTACCGTTTTTCACAGCATTAGCACTGCATCCCCCACCAAGGTGGAGTAGGATAAGATTAACCTTATCCTCGGAGATATTGAGCTTCTGGGCAGCTCTCTTAGTATTGTCCATATAGACAATTCCATGAGCACCAAATGCTCGAATCCCCACTTTTTCAAAGCATTCTTTCGGCAGAGCATATAGCTGATTCATAATTGGCATTGTTGAATGCCACCCAGTGTCGAACATGTAATAATGTTTGGCACCATAAAACAGCTTTTGAGCCGCCTTGGAGACCTCCAAAGCAGGAGGGTTGTGGTTCGGCGCCAGATCGATATTCCTTTCAAATTCTTTCTGAACTTCCGTCGTTATTTCAATGGGATCGGGACTCTGTAGGAGTTCTCCTCCATTGACCGCTCGATTCACCACAGTGATAATTTCATTCGAATACTTGAAACTCTCTGCTCTCTTGAATCGATTGATTCCATCCTTGAAAGCCTCTGTGTGACTCTCAAAAGGTACGTCATGCACATATTTGTGCACTCCAAACTTCACAGTCGCCTTCTTTACATCCTTCTCCCACCGGTACTCAGCAAGAGGAGTAGTCTGCCCATCCTGAATGGCAAAATCGTCATAAATTGCCATCTTAATGGATGTGCTGCCAGCGTTGATAGAAACGATCTTTCCCATGATGTCTATTCTCCTTTTTTCTTTTCAAAGTAATTTAGTCACTTTAAATAAAGTAACTAATCTACATTATATCACATTTATACCAATCTGGCAATATTTTATGTGTTTATGTTAATCATCTTGTTTTTTATAAAATGTTAATTTTCTCCCATGATAAATTTTCTTTTCCAAAGTGCCCATAGTTTGTAGTTTGTTTATATATTGGCTTTTTTAAGTCTAAATATTTTATTATTCCATTTGGGGTTAAATCAAATTTTTCTTTTATCAATTCCACTATTTTTTCTTCTGGGATAGTGCCTGTCCCAAATGTATCTACATATACTGATAATGGTTGCTCCATTCCTATTGCATATGATACTTGAATTTCACATTTTTTAGCATATCCATTTGCTACTATATTTTTTGCAATATATCTTAACATATAACTTGCACTTCTATCTACTTTACTTGCGTCTTTTCCAGAAAATGCTCCTCCACCATGTCTGCTATAACCACCATAAGTATCTACTATTAACTTTCTTCCTGTAAGTCCTGTATCTCCTAAAGGTCCACCTATTACAAATCTTCCTGTTGGATTTACATATATTTTTGTATTTTCATCAATGTATTTCTCTGGTACTATTGGTTTTATAACCTTTTCTATTATATCTTGTTTCATTTGTTCCATATCTACATCTGCTAAATGCTGGTTTGAAATTAGTATTGTTTCTATTCTTTTTGGTTTATCGTTTTCATATTCCACTGTTACTTGTGTTTTTCCATCTGGCCTTAGATATGGTATTATGTTTTCCTTTCTAACTTTCGTCAATTGCTTAGCTAGTTTATGTGCCATATCAATTGCAAACGGCATATAGTTTTCTGTTTCGTCACAGGCATATCCAAACATAATACCTTGGTCACCTGCTCCTCCGACGTCAACGCCCATTGCAATATCACCACTTTGTGTTGTGATATTTGTTTCTATTTTGCAAGTACGATAATCAATATCTGTCTGTTCATTGTCGTAGCCTATTTGTTTCATAGTTTCTCTTGCAATTTTTTCTGCATCAATTTTAGCATTAGTGGTAATTTGGCCTGCTATTGTAATTAAATTTTTTGAAGCAAAGGTTTCAATTGCCACTCTTGAATTTTCGTCTTGTTCAAGACATGCATCCAAAATACTATCTGATATTAAATCACACAATTTGTCTGGATGTCCTTCTGTTACGCTTTCTGAAGTAAATAAATAATTCTTCATAATTAGCTCCTCCTTATTTCTTTTTTGTGGCATTTAAATTATATCACTATAGTATCCAAATGTAATCATATTTTTTAGTTTTTTTCATAAATTTATATTGGTGAATTTTAGTGATAATTAAAAGTTTTAAAATAAATAAAAGTTTGATATGGCTTTGTATCAGTTCAATAGCACTAATTGTAATTTTACTAATTTGCTATTTTGTACTTACTACTCCTATTTTACCTGTTAGTGGTCAAACAGAAAAATATATTTATAGCAATGATGTTGCAGAATCTAAAAAGAAAAAGGATTACATCAAATGGTTTGAATTTAAAGTAAGCTATGAGGTTTTAGATAAGACATCAAAATTAGATATTAACTCACATCAAAAAAATGAAGCAGTAAAATACAATTGGGTTGAACTTATATCTTACTTAGCTTGTAAATATCAAAATAACTTTTCTAAATTCAAACAAGCTGATTTGGATAAATTAGTAGCAGAATTAAAATCAGGTAAGACAATTGAAGAATTAACTAAAAAGATGAAACTCTATAAATATTATTTTGAAGGCTATGACTCTGCCTTACATGAATTTATATGTGAATATCAAATTGAAATAAAAGGCTCTAATTCTACTGAAAAAAAGTTTGAAGAAAAGTATGGTTTAAAAGCTTTTTGTCCAATTGCTAAAGGCTATAGTTTTAGTCATTATGATGACTTTGGGGCCTCTAGATCTTATGGTTATAAAAGAGTACATTTTGGCAATGACCTTATGGGTAATATTGGCACTCCTATTATTGCTGTTGAATCTGGTATTGTTGAAGCTGTTGGTTGGAATCAATATGGTGGTTGGAGAGTTGGTATTCGTAGTTTTGATAAAAAACGTTATTATTACTATGCACATTTAAGAAAAAACCATCCTTATGCTGAAAATATTAAAGAAGGGCAAATTGTTCAAGCTGGTGATGTTATTGGATACCTTGGAATGACAGGTTATAGTACAAAAGAAAATGTAAATAACATAAATGTACCTCACTTGCATTTTGGTATTCAGCTTATTTTTGATGAAGTTCAAAAAGAGGGGCCAAATCAAATTTGGTGTGATTTATATGACCTAGTAAATTTTTTACAAAGAAATCGCAGCGAAGTTTATAAAAGTAATCAAGAAACCAAAGACTATAGCAGAAAAATTGATTTTATTGATTCTAATTTACCAGACTAAGCACCAAGAATTTCTACGCAGTGCAAACTGCTAGAAATTTTTGTAATTCATATATTTATCTTCTACAGAGCAAAAAACATAGCAATATTATTTGTTGCTATGTTTAAATAATTTTATTATTTTATTATAAATTTTTCTATACCATGGTATATTATCTACAACAGTCAGCTCAACGTTTTGACTTTGAACATTTACATTCTGCTCTTGTTTTCTATTAACAGGAAATATGACTTCTGTACTTTTACTTAAATTTTCATATTCTAAGGCATCTTGTTTTTCAAATTCTAATTTTTCCTCTTCTGTTGCCCAATAACTACGAAACAATAAACTTAGTATAGCTTTTGTTTCTTTTAATAATTCTTGTTCACTAATTGGCCTAGTTCTATCAATATTTGGTTTATATTCTTTATTTTTATTATTACTTATCAAAATTCTAAGTTGTATAGGTATTTTTTTTACTAGTTCTTCATCTGTATAGTTTAATATCTCATCAACTTCTGATAGTGCCATTTCATAATTCTGGTCCATCATTTGTTTCCCTTCCTTTAGTTTCTTCTCTACTTTCTCTCGCCATTTGTTTCAACTTACAAAAAGCTTCCTTAGCCAATGTAGCTGGAGTCCTTTTAGCAATTGCTTTAAACTCATCTCTTTTGAAAGTTCCTTGTAGGAAATCTCCCTGATTTTTCACAAATACCGTAGCATCTTTTACAGACTGCCATCTTTCTTCATAGATTTTTCTGTCTTCTTCATTTTCAAATACTAAATTCAAAAAACTTTGTACCTTTTCTTGCTCTGTTACATCTGTCCTATAAAATTGTTGCATTTGTTCTTGAAGTTTTTCTGGTTCTAATGCCATTGTTCTGGCAGTTTGAAGTACAGAAGCATATAAATACACATTCTTCTTAATTACTTCTGGATTTAATGTTCCATTACTTGTTCTAAACTCTATTGTGTTTTTCTTTGGATTTCCTACATTAGTTAAGTTAAGTCCATGATATCTTCTAGTATCTAACTTCCCTTTGTCCACTGCTCGCTTTAACAGTCCAAATTTTCTATATGATACCTTAAGTCTATTTTTCTCTATGTCTTTCATTATTTTCTTGCCTGTTGGGCTTGCCATACCTTTTATATGTTGAAGTTTCATGCTTAATCTGTTTAGTCCCTTTTTGGTATTTGTTAGTGTGCCTGCTCTTATTGGATCTCCGACATCATTACACATTTTATATATCAATTCCTCAGATTCAGCCCAAAACCTAAGAAATGTTCCCATTAATTTTTCTGTTTCTTGTAAGTTTTTTCCTGTTAAACATCTAGCGTCAAAATGTACATGACATCCACACTTACTGTCTGTTACTACTTCTTTCCCATGATTACCCGGATATTTTTTCATATGTTCACATACTTCAGTTAAATTTTGCCAATCCTCTTTTGTGTCATGCAAAATAGGAGAAACAAGCTCTGCTCCCCCTTCTGATACTAATGTTTCTTCTATTGCATTTGCCTTTTTCCATCTATGCTCTTTTAGAAACCTGTTACTATCAGCAGACATGTATAAACTAGGTCTATTTTTAGTAGGTATTCCTGTGTTAACATTAAAAGCTTCTAATTCAACCCCAAATTGATATAAATCCGGCAAATTCAATTCTTCAAAATTTTCTGAGTATTTCATGTTTTTTCCTTCTTTAGTAATTTGTATGTTTATTTTACCATAAAAGCGAAAAGATTAAGTACATGTAATGTAAACTTAATCTTTTTGTAATACAATTGTAATATTTTATTCTAAGCTATCTGGTTCTTCTGTTTCATCATACTCATAATCATATTCTATTGGTTCTGGTCTTGGGACTTTTGCATGTTTCGGTCTTGCTTTAACTTGTGCAGTTACTATTGGTTCCTCATCTTTCTCTAGTATTTCTTTTACTTGTTTTTTAATTTTCTCTTGATTTTTCATTTCTTCTTTTTTATTTTGCATACTTTTATTTAACATACAATTTGCTTTTTCCATTAAATCCGGTACATAATCTAGTAGTCTATCAATTGCTGAACAATGCTCTACTGGTAATAATTTGACATTATTTTGTTGAACCACTAAAAATGCAACTGGTGAAATAGAAACTCCTGCTCCACTTCCTCCACCAAATGGTAACCTATATTGTATCGCTTCCTCTTTTTCTCTCTTAGTGTATTCATCAATTGTTTCGCCTTTAAACTCACTTCCACCTGCTGCAAACCCAAATCCAACTTTTGAAATTGGAATTATTATTATATTATTGCTAGTCTCAATAGGCTCTCCTATAATGGTATTTACATCTACCATATCTCTAATACTATTCATAGCTGTAAGCATAAGGTTTTCTATTGGATGTTGTTGATTGCTCATTTTTCTTTCTTCCTTTCTTTATTAAGATAAATATTATATTGATAATATGTACCATTTTTATCTCAATTATACAATTTAAGTTAATTTTGTATAAATTTTTATTATAATAAAGTGGTTTTATATTATAAATATATCTTTCTTTTTTTAAGCTCTTGGCCAAATATGGTAATGCTATTGATATTATTGACGAAATAGTTGCTACCAAAAACGAGGTTGTTACCGGACTTATCACTCCTAAGTTTGCATCTAAATTTAAATATGAAATTTTAGGTTGTAATTTTGGTAGTTCTTTTAGTTCTTTTACTTTAAAATTTTTTCTAAACTTTTTGAAATCTAGTTTTTCCAATTGCATTTTCGAGTACATTTTTCTAACTTTTTTATCATTTAGTCTAAACCATATCCATTTAATTTTATTGCCTAAATATAGCGAAAATATTATTGCATACTCATTTGTATTTTTAGGCTCCATATTTGACACACTTAAGTTTTTTATTTGTATATGTAGTGTTGAGGCTATTATTAAAGTTATAATAGTCACTAGTAATACTAGTATTCCAAGAAAAATTAAAACTAATATCATGATAACCTCCTTTTGAAGTTATTTGATATTAGTTTTTCCATTTTTTCTATTTTTAAACAGTTTTTTTAGCCTTTTCTACAGTGATGTCTCCAAATAGTTCTTCTTGATTTGTAACCACTTTGCTTCTTCTTGATAGTTCTAGAAGTCCTGTAAAAGCTGTCATTACTTCTTGTTTGTTGCATTGTTTTAATGAAAATAGTTTATTGAATACAAATTTATTTTTACGAATAAGCTCTCTAAACATTACTTTTACTTTGCTCTCAACAGTATATGTATCAGTAATTGCAATCTTTTCAATATTCTTAGCATTTTGATTTAGTTTTTGTGCATTTTTTTCTATTACATTCTTATACATTTCAGAAATCATTTCTTTTGTGTATGTTGCTTCTAGTTTTTGTTTTGGCAATTCTATTACTTCTGGATTTTTAAATATTTTTTTAGAATTATTTTCTGCACATTCTTTCAAGGTTTTAGTAATTTCTTTATATTTTTTGTACTCTATAATCCTTCTTAAAAGTTCCTCTTCTGTTAATTCTTTTTCATCCTCAACATCATTTGGCAAAAGTGTTTTTGACTTTAAATATAATAACGTAGATGCCATTATTAAAAACTCACTTGCTATCTCTAAGTTAAGCTCTTCCATAGCATTTAAATATGCTATGTATTGGTCTGTAATTTCACTAATTTTTATATCACAAACGTCCATTTTATTTTTATCAATTAAGTGGCATAACAAATCTAGTGGTCCTTCAAAATTTTCCACCTTTACTTTATATTTATTTGTTTCTAATGTTAGTACGTTTTGCATATATTTCCCCTTATTCTAGTGTTTCAAATGCTTCTCTAATATTTTCTGAAGAGTAACCTTTTCTGTATAAAAACTGTTCAATTTCTTCTTTTTCCATTTGAGTTTGCTTTTTTATTATAATTTTTCTAGCACAATTTATTTCATATTCTAATATTTCGTTCTCATGATTTTCAAAATATGTGTCTATTATATCACTACTAAGTCCTTTTGCATATAGTTTATTTCTCATTTCTTTTATAGACAATGTATTTATAGCCATAAACTCATTAACTGCTCTCTCTATGTAGTTTTCGTCATTTATATATCCAATTTCTTTTAAATGTTCAATAACGTCTTCTAATAAGTTTTGGTCAACAGAAGAAGAGAACTTCTGAATTATTTCTCTTTCAGTTCTCTTCTTATACATTATATACTTTAATACTTTAGTTTTTAATTTATCAAATTCTTCTATATTATCGTACAATGTTTTCACCTATTATTCTTCATCATCTGATGGCTCAGTATCTTGTTCAGGATCGTTTTCTTCTTCACCTAAGCTTTTTTCAAAAGCTTTTTCGTAGTTTGCTCTAATTTTTCCTTCTATCTCTTCAGCTACTTTTGGATTTTTAGCCAAGTAATCTTTAACATTTTCTCTACCTTGTCCAATTCTGTCTCCATTATAGCTAAACCATGAACCACTTTTTTCCACTATATCTAAGTTAACAGCAGCATCTAGTATGTTACCTTCTTTAGAAATTCCTTTTCCATAGATTATATCAAATTCTGCCTCTCTAAATGGTGGAGCTACTTTGTTTTTAACTACTTTTACTCTTGTACGGTTACCTATAACTTCTCCATCTTGTTTTAAGCTTTCTATTCTTCTAATATCTAATCTAACTGAAGAATAGAATTTTAAAGCTCTACCACCAGGTGTTGTTTCTGGATTTCCAAACATAACACCAACTTTTTCTCTTAATTGGTTTATAAATACAATTACACATTTTGATTTGTTAATTACACCTGCTAATTTTCTCAATGCTTGTGACATTAATCTTGCTTGAAGACCAACATGTGCATCTCCCATATCTCCATCAATCTCTGCTTTTGGTACTAAAGCTGCAACTGAGTCCACAACTATAATATCAAGTGCGCCACTTCTAACTAAAGCTTCTGCAATTTCTAATGCTTGCTCACCAGTATCTGGTTGAGAAACTATAAGTTCATCTATATTAACACCTAAATGTTTTGCATAAACTGGATCTAAAGCATGTTCTGCGTCAATAAATGCTGCTTCTCCACCCATTTTCTGTGCTTCTGCAATTAAATGTAATGCTAAAGTAGTTTTACCAGAAGACTCTGGCCCAAATACTTCTATAATTCTGCCTCTTGGAATACCACCAATTCCTAAGGCTATATCTAAGCTTAAAGCTCCTGTTGGTATAGCTTCTACGTTCATTGCAGTGTAGTCTCCTAATTTCATGACAGAACCTTTACCAAATTGTTTTTCAATTTGTCCTAGTGCTGCTTCTAGCGCTTTCATTTTTTCCGAATTATCTTTACCCATTATTTATTCCTCCTAAATATTATAAACGTTTGTTTGTGTTTATTATATATTATTATTTTTATTTGTCAAGCATTTTTATAAATTTTTTCAATTTTATTGTCTATACCAATTAGAGAAGTTATAAAAAATACTGTAACAGTTTGGTTTTACATCTCCCATTAAATCTGTAGAATATGCCATCATATCATTATTATAATATAAGCCTATATATGGAACTTGCTCATTACATACTCCAAAAATTTTAGCATATCTTTCTTTTAATTGTTCTTGATCTGTAATATTATTTATTTCGTTTATAGTAGAAATAATTTCATCATTTTTGTAATTAGATAAATTATTTTCTCCTAAAAAGTAACTTAAATCTGGCGCTATTGAAGTATATACTCCAGTTAATATCATTTCATAATCCTTATTATTTAGATATTGTTTATATTGTGAATCTGATACTTGTTTTACATTGATCTTTATTCCAAATAACTCTAGTTGATCCTGTATTGCTTGTGCAACTTTAACCCTTTGACTATTACTCTTACTTACAACAAAATCAATATTTATTGTTTTAGTAACTCCGTCTATTTCTTTTTGCCAAAGTCCATATTCATATTTCCAACCTGCATTTTGTAAAATTTCTTTTGCTTTTTCAGTATTAGTTTTGTTAGATACTTCAATATCTTTTAATAAATAGCTGTTATTTATCAATGGATAATTTGCCACTGTAACTTTATTTTCTAAAGTTGAAGTTACTATTTTTTCTTTGTCAATAACTTTGCTAATAGCTTGTCTTACTTCTGGATATTGTAAAATAGTATTTTGGCAGTTTAATGCTATATAGTCGTATTCTCTGTTTGCAAATACCTTTTTGTTATACCCCATGCTTCCTATATATTCTTCTGCATTATTATTGCTGGTATGAATCAAATCAATACTTCCTAATTTAAATGCATTATATTCTTTTCCTCTAGTATCATATAAATTTATATATATTGTTTTTATATTAGCATTTTCTGTATCAATGTTTCTCCAATTTTCATTTTTGCTAAGTTCAATTTTATCTGTTTGTATCTTAGCAATTTTGTATTGCCCTGTTCCTAAAGGTATTGTATTTGAATTTAAGCTAGTTGATTTATATTGCTTTGACGATATTATAGGAAATATTAAATTGTATTCAAAAAATGGCTCTGTTTGTTTTAATTCGATTCTAACAGTATTTTCGTCTACAATTTCCACATCTTTTATATTCTTAACATTTGAGTAATATACAGATTTTGTTTGGCTTTGTAGTTTAGTAACTGAAAATTTAACATCTTCTGCTGTAAACTTGCTTCCGTCCTGCCATTGTATATTTTCGTTTAGTTTAATTACATATGTTTTATCTCCAATTCTTGACCATTCTTTTGCTAAGCACTCAGACACTTTGTAATCTTCGGTTATACTAAGTAATGGTTCAAATATAAGCTGGTCTATATAAATTGCTTCTTGGTTGTTAGTTACATATGGATGTATACTATCAAAGTTTGAAATTCCAAGCCTTATATTTGTAATCATATCTACTGTTTGGTACGATATGTCTTTATTTTCTTGCTGTTCATCTTTTTTATTGTGTGTTATACCATACACTATTCCAGCTATTATAAATAATATAAATATTACAATTATAATTTTTAATGATTTTGCCTTCATTGCACACTCTCCTTTTGCTCCCTAATTGTATAATATATTTTGGTCTTTTTCAATGATTTAAAACAAAAAGCACAAAAATATACTTAAATATATTTCTGTGCCCCTATATAAATTTAATTTTAAACTAAATTATTTTCTTGATTCAACAATCAGCTTAATGCCTGTTCTGTCCTCCCCTTCAACTTCTACCTCTGCAAATGCTGGTATACATACCAAATCCACTCCTGCTGGTGCTACAAAGCCTCTTGCTATTGCAACAGCTTTAACTGCTTGATTTAGTGCTCCTGCTCCAATTGCTTGCATTTCTGCTTTGTTTGATTCCTTTACCAAACCTGCTATTGCTCCTGCAACTGAGTTTGGATTTGATTTTGATGAGATTTTTAAAACTTCCATTTTTGCCTCCTAAATTTTTATTTTTTGTTCTGTGAACAGTTATAGTTATATTACAATTTCCAAATTTTGTCTAGTAGTTTTTGGAAAAAAGTGGAAGTTTTTTCTTTCATTTTTTTACATTATTTGTCATTTTCGTGTCGAATTTATTCTATTTAATTAAAAGTCTTTCAACTTTCTCAGCTTTTCCTGTTTGGTCATTCAATTCAAATATGCATCCATTAAGCATACAAGATCCTTCTGCCAATTTGTATCTTTCTGGTAATGATGTAACAAATCTTTTTACTGATTCTTCTACCCCCATACCAATAACTGAATTTATTGGTCCTGTCATTCCTAAATCAGTTATATATGCTGTTCCTTTTTCTGTTATTTGTTCATCTGCAGTTTGCACATGTGTGTGTGTACCAAATAGTATGTTTACTTTTCCATCTAAGAAATGTCTCATAGCAATTTTTTCAGCTGTTGCTTCAGCATGAAAATCTAGTACTATTATATCTGCTTCTTTTGATAGTTTGTCAACTAAATTTTCTGCAACAGTAAATGGATTTTCTGATAAGACACTCATATCAGTTCTTCCAATTAAGTTCATAACAACAATGTTTTTATCTTTACATTTGCATATTGTATAACCTTTTCCTGGTACTCCTTTAGAATAGTTGGCAGGTCTAATTAGCTTTGGATGATTTATAAACTGAAATATATCTTTTTTAGCCCAAGTGTGATTTCCCATTGTAACTACATCTATTGGTAATTTCAATAAGTCATTCCAGTTTTTAAAAGTAATTCCCATCCCTCCTGCAACATTTTCTGCATTTACTATTACAAAATCTATTTGTGCTTCTTCTTTTAATTTTGGTAAAACTTGTTTTAATTTATCTAATCCATTTTCCCCTACTAAATCTCCAACTGCTAGTATTTTCATTTGCATCAATTCCTTTCTAGGATATGTTTTATATGGTATATTATAAACTTAATTGGTAAAGTTAGTCAAGTGGGAGTTAGAGTTATAACTTATTTAAGTAATTTTGGTATTTATTGAAAATATGTAAAATAAATATTTGATATGTGTCGTTTCTGACTTCATATATGATAACAAAATTATTGATTAAAAGTTTTCTAAGATTTCTATTTTTAAATTTTGATTTAAATATTCTTGAATATCTTTCTGGTAGATATTGTAGACTTAAAATTTTATTTCTTATTTTTTTATATTTTTCATTTGCAATTTTCGGCTCTTGAAGATAATCCACTATGTAGCTATAAATGTCTAATAATTCTTCTTCAAAAGCCTTTGTAGTTTTTATATTGTATTTATTCATTTATATTGTACTTTTCCTCCATTTCTTGAAAGAAATTTTGGGCTGGTCTATAGTTTCCGTTTTCTATATCTGCTAGTCCTTTTTCTATTTTTTCATAAATGTCTTTTTTAAAGCTTTCGAAATCGTCAAGTTTTTCATTGAAATGTTTATTAATTAAGTCTTCTATCCTCTTTTCTTCATATTGCTCATATGCTTCATTGCTTAATAATACTAAATCATTATATCCATTTTTTGTAATATATATTGGTTCATTAGTTGCATGACACAACTTTGATATTTCATTATAGTTATTTCTTAAATCTGCACAAGGTCTAATTAATGCCATTTAAAATTCCTCCTTTAAAAATATATACAGATTATATCAAAATTTTATCATTAGTACAATAGAAAATTTAATATTTTTTACTAAATTTCTAGCTTTATGTAGAAATTTAGTATATAATTGTAATGTTCATGCGAATATGCTGGAACTGGCAGACAGGCACGTTTGAGGGGCGTGTGCAGTATTGCGTGTGGGTTCAAGTCCCACTATTCGCACCAAATTTGTTTTAGGGGGAAATATTATGAAAGAAGAATTTTTATTATTATTACAATCTGTTCAAAGAGAAGGTATGGACAAGTTACTTACATATATAGAAAAAACTGATTTTTTTAAGGCACCTGCTAGTACAAGATTTCATGGAAATTATGAAGGTGGCTTATTAGAACATAGTTTAAATGTTTATCATTTGTTAAAAGAGAAGTTATCTCATAAACCATATAGTGATATTGTTAAAGCATCTGATGAGACAATTATTTTAATCACCTTGCTACACGACTTTTGCAAAGCCAATTATTATACAGTTGATTATCGTAACAGAAAAAATGAAGATGGTGTTTGGGTAAAAGAGCCATATTATACAGTTAATGACACTATTCCATATGGTCATGGAGAAAAATCTGTAATGATGATTACTAAATTTATTGACTTAACCTTAGAAGAAATGTACTGTATTCGTTGGCATATGGGATTTACAGAGCCAAAGGAATTATATAATACTATTAGTACTGTTTATGAAAGATACCCTCTTGCTTTAGCTTTACATGAAGCTGATTTGGAAGCAAGTTATATTCTTGAAAGTAGAAAAAAATAATTATGAGATTAGCATATGTAAATTCAAGTAAATATTCTAATGTTAAAGAGGTCTTGAAGGCAGAGTTTTCTATGTCTGATAGGCTTCTATTAAAGTTGAAAAAATTAGATAAAATTTATTTAAATGGCAATGTTACTTCTGTAAATCATCCAGTTCTTGAAAATAATTTAATTGAATGTTACCTAGATTATGAAGAAGATAATTCAAATATTGTACCTACTGAAATGCCACTTAACATTATCTATGAAGATGAAGCTTACATAGTTGTAAACAAGCCTGCTGGTATTCCAGTTCATCCTTCTATGGATCATTACACAGATAGTCTTTCTAATGGAATTGCTTTTTATTTTAATCAAATTGGTTTAAAAAAGAAAATTAGGCCTGTTAATAGACTTGATAAAGATACTTCTGGCATTGTTATATTTGCTAAAAATGAGTATATTCAAGAATGTTTAGTTAGGCAAATGAAGTCTAAGGAGTTTATAAAAAAGTATATTGCTGTTGTTAATGGCAATTTAGATAATCTTGAAGGAACTATAAATGCTCCTATTGCTAGAAAAGAAGGCAGTATTATCGAAAGATGCGTTAGTGAAACTGGAGATATTGCTATTACTCATTATAAAGTTCTAAAAAGAAAAACTGATTTTGACATAGTTGAATGTATTTTAGAAACTGGCAGAACTCATCAAATTCGTGTTCATTTTGCTTATTTAGGTCATAGTTTATTAAGTGATACATTGTATGGTACAAGCTCAAGTCTAATAAATAGACAGGCTTTACATGCTTATAAAGTTGAGTTTACACATCCACTTTCAAAGAAAAAAGTAAAATATATTGCAACTGTTCCTGAAGATTTAAATAAACTTATGGAAAACGCGTAGGCACTTACCTACGCGTTTTCATTTAATATAGTAAATCTATAAGCCGGGTTCTGTCATTTAAGATAGTCATTTATCTACTACTTATATTACTATAAGTCTCATGCCACCAAATCGGAAGATGACGAGTAGTCTTAGCCTTCCTGCTCGGTGTTGCTCCAGATGGGGTTTACACTGCCTAACATGTCACCATATTAGCGGTAGGCTCTTACCCTGCCTTTTCACCCTTACTGTATAATACAGCGGTTATTTTCTGTTGCACTTTCCTTAAGGTTACCCTCACTGGACGTTATCCAGCATCATTACTCTATGGAGCCCAGACTTTCCTCGTACGCAGCCTTTCGGCTTTGCTATACGCGACTATCCAACTTACTACCTTTCTATTATACTACATTTTTAACAAGATTTCAAACTTTTTTGCTTGTTTTATTAACTTTAAAAATCTGCCAATGATTATCATTGACAGATTTTGCTTAGGTATTATTCATCTTTTCCATATTTCTCATCATATTCTTTTTGAGCATCAACTGCTTCTAAGAATGCTACTTTTGCTTCTTCTGCTGCAAGTAATGCTAAAGTTACACATTGTTCTGCATATTCTAATTCATTATCAATATATTTAGATAATTTTTCTTTGTCATATGCTTCTTTTCTTTCTTGAATATTCTCTTTTGCCACTTTGAAGTTCATTTGAGCTCTTAATAATTCACTTGAAATTTTGCTTTTTCCTCTTTCTGATGCAATTCTGCATTGCTCTTTTGCAGCTTCTAAACCGCTTTGTGCATCTTTCATTTTTGCTGATAACACATCTTTTGCTTCCATTCCTGCTATTATTACTGTATCTGTTCCGTCTTTAATCTTTGCGTTTAATTCCTTCATTTTTGCATTAAATTCTTCCATTTTTTTTTTCTTTCTTCTTTGTCCATAATCAATTACCTCCTAAATAATTTACTAGCTAATATATACCATAACATTGTGAACAAATTGTGAATTTAATAAAAATTTTTATGATACTATAATCTCCATTTTGCTCATTAGGTTTCTATATTCTATGAAAAATATTTCTTTGTCTTGTAACCCTACTGCTTTTTTTAGTTCATTTATTGATATATAGCATTGACTCATAGTTGCCTGGTTTGTATAGTCATTTGTTACTGTGTTTAATAAGTTTGAAAATATTTTTTCTGCAGTTGCTAATTTTGCACTTGCTTCATTCCATTTTCCATTTGTCACATCTGTATATGCTGCTACAGAGTTATATTGAATTGTTAATATATCTGTTTTTCTAGTGTCTTTATCATATGCTTTTCTATATTCTAATATTTTTCCATATATTCCTGTTATTTCATTCATTGCATTTGCCTTGTTTTTGACTTTTACTGCTTGCGTTGCTTTATTTAGTCCATCATTAAAAGTTAATATTGCATTATTGTTAATGCTCAGACTGTATAAATCAATACTCACAGTATTCCACACTTGATATATTTGCTCTACTTCTGTTTCAATTTTATCCCATTTTGCATCATATTTACCATCATTTTTTAATATTCCATTTTGAACTGTATCTGTTTTGTTTTCTACTTTACTATTTTGCTGCAAATTATCATTTCCCTGTGTTTTGTTTTTGTCTGCTTGATCACTCAAGTTTGTGTTTATATTAGTTTGTATTTTAGGCTCTGTTTCTTGAAGTCTATTATCTCCAATAGTAAGACCATTAAAATCTCCAAGCATTGTTACAAAATATTGATTTAAATACATCAATTCTTGTGTAACTTTATCTTCCATTTTATTGTCATTACTATCTCCTTTTGCATAAGCAACTAAAGAAGATAAAATTATAATTATTATAATTACTGCAATTATCATAATTATTATCGCTTTTTTCATAATTTCCACCTTTCTAAGCATATTATTTGCAAAAAATTGCCTTTTATTCTTAAGTATAATTATTTTTATTTTTTTAATACTAATTATGAAGGAGATTTTTTTATGAATGCAATTGTTAAATTGTATAGTACTAAAAGTGGCGAAATTTTTAAATTTTTGCAACATTTTTCCAAAGACATTAGTTCTATTGATGATGATTTATTGTGGCAAAAAAATTATAAAAATCCTATTGAAATTGCTGATATTATTAGTGCTTTGCTTGAAAACGATTATGATATAAATATGTGGATTAGTTTGGATAAGGATGTTTTTATAAATGTGACTGAGCATAATGCAGATGACATTATTAGATATTTATTTGAAAGATATCCTTATTAAATTAAGCACTTTTTTATTTTTTATTCATAAAATCTACTAGAAAGGTGTGATTTTATGAGTAATATAAAGTTAGCAGTTGTTGGTGCTACTGGTCTTGTAGGGCAAACAATTATTAAAGTTTTAGAAGAAAAAAAACTACCTATTAGTGAATATACTTTTTTTGCTTCTAGTAGATCTGCTGGAAAAGAAATTAATTTTTTAGGTAAAGATTACAAAGTGCAAGAGTTAACTCAAAATTCTTTTGATTCCGGTTTTGATTTTGCAATTTTTTCTGCTGGTGGAAGTGTATCGAAAGAATTTGCTCCAATAGCAGTTTCTAAAGGTTGTACAGTTATTGATAATAGCAGTTGTTTTAGAATGGATAAAGATGTACCTTTAGTAGTGCCTGAAGTTAATTTTGAAGATGCTAGAAATAATAACGGAATTATTGCAAACCCTAATTGTTCCACAATACAAGCTGTTGTTGCATTAAAGCCTTTGGATGACAACTATGGTATAAAAAGAATTGTGTATAGTACATATCAAGCTGTTTCAGGTGCAGGATTTAAAGGTGTGGAGGATTTAAAATCAGGAATTCAGAGCTACAATAGTGAGTTATCTGTTTTAGAAAATCAAACTCATGATTATGAATTACAAAAATTCAAGGTTCCTATTTTTAGTAATTGTATTCCTCATATTGATGTGTTCTTAGATAACGGTTATACAAAAGAAGAAGAAAAAATGATAAATGAAACCAGAAAAATTTTAGGAAGGCCTAATTTAAGAATAACTGCAACTACAGTTAGAGTTCCGGTTTTAAATAGCCATAGTGAGGTTATAAATGTGGAATTCGAAAGAGATTTTAGACTTAAGGAATTAAAGCAAATATTAAAGCAATCTTCTGGTATTATTTTAAGAGATGACTATCCTACTACTTTAGATTCTAATAATCAAGATAATGTATTTATAGGTAGAATTAGAAGAGATTTCAGTGTGTCATCTGGTGTTAATTTATGGGTAGTTGCTGATAATTTAAGGAAAGGTGCTGCTAGTAATGCTGTCCAAATTTTAGAAAGATTACTAATAGACTAAAAAGAAAAGAATTTCTAGTAGGTTATTCTACATAGAAATTCTTGTTTTTTATTCTTTTTCTAACATTATTGTCACTGGTCCATCATTTTGCAATGAAACTTGCATATCTGCTGCAAATTTACCTGTTGCAACTTTTTTAATATTTTGTTTTTTGCATTGCTCTACAAAATATTCATAAAGTTCATTTGCTAAATCTGGTTTTGCAGCATTTATAAAGCTTGGTCTATTTCCATGGCTTGTATCTGCATAAAGTGTAAATTGTGATACTATCAATAGTTCACCATCTATATCTTTTATAGACAAGTTCATTTTTTCATTTTCATCTTCAAAAACTCTTAAATTAATTAGTTTTTGTACTAGAAAATCTGCAGTTTCTTTGGTATCTGTTGGTGCTACTCCAAGCAATACCATAAAGCCTTGTCCTATTTCTCCAATTGTTTTACCTTCAACGACTACATTAGAATTTTTTACTCTTTGTACTAATAATCTCATATTCTTCTCCTTACTCTGCCTTTTTTTCACGTGTCATTAACTTTGTTACAGCTTCTCTTGGTTCTAATCCATTATATAGAATATCATAAACTGCATTTACTATTGGCATTTCGATATTATATTTTTGTGCTAATTTATATGCTGCCTCAATGTTGTCAACACTTTCAATTGTCATTCCAACTTCTTTTCTAGTTTCTTCTAACGAAAGGCCTCTTCCTATACATCTTCCAGCTTTTCTATTTCTACTGTGTTCACTCATACATGTTACAATTAAATCTCCTAAACCAGATAGACCATAAAATGTATTGTGCTCTCCACCCATTGCAACTCCTAGTCTTGAAAGTTCTGTTAGCCCTCTTGATATTAAAGCTGCAAATGTATTATCTCCTAAGTTTAATTCTGCTACAATTCCTGCACAAAAGGCTATTATATTTTTTAGTGCTCCACCTAGTTCAACGCCTTGAATGTCATTGCTTGTATATACTCTCATTGTTTCATTCATAAATGTGTCTTGAACTAAATATTGCACGTCATAGTCTTTAGATGCTGCAACAATTGCTGTTGGTATTCCTAATGAAACTTCTTCAGCATGACTTGGCCCAGAAAAAGCTCCTATTTTTACATTTTTTAATTCTTGCTTTGCTACATCACTTAAAGTTGATAAACTTTCAAGTTCAAAACCTTTTGAACATATAACTACTGGTTGATTTGTAATGTATTGTTTATATTGATTTAACGTATTTCTAAAGAATTTTGATGGTGTAACATGTAATATCAAGTCTGAACCTTCTACTGCTTCTTTTATGTCTGTTGTGCAATATATATTTTCTGGCATCGTTGCCATTGGCAAAAACATACATTTTCTTTCTTTATTTATCAAATTAGCTTCTTCCTGAGCAAATGACCATATTTTAACATTATGTCCCATTTTAGCTGCATGTATTGCTAAGGCACAGCCCCAGCTTCCACTTCCTATTATACAGATGTTTTTCATTTGTCTTTCCTTTCTATTTTTTAAAGCTTAATCTATTTTCTGTTCCATTAAGAATTCTCTGCACATTTGCTCTATGATTAAATATAACTAATAAAGATACAATGATACTAAATACTAAATAACTCCAGTTGCTATTGCTAGTTGGAACAATATAATTTTGGTCTATAAATGCAACCAATATTGGAAATAATATAGCTGCTGCAATAGAACCAACTGATACCATTTTCGTTAATGCCATTAAAACTAATGCAAATATCAAACAAATTAGTCCTATTTGCCAATTTATCATTAATAAAACTCCTAATGCTGTAGCAATACCTTTTCCACCTTTGAATTTAAAGAATACAGGGAATGTATGTCCTATTATTACAAATATTCCAGCTAATTGTACTAATAAAGCATTGTCTAAATTCTTAATAATTTTTCCAACTAGAACTGCTATTAAAATAGATACTACTCCTTTTAAAATATCACAAATTAATGTGATTACTGCTGCTTTTTTCCCTACAGACCTTAACATGTTAGTAGTTCCTGCATTTCCGCTTCCCTTTTCTCTAATATCAAAACCTGCCATTCTTTTGCTAAGTATAATTGAAAAGTTTATACTTCCTATTAAATATGCAATTACTGCAATTATTATATATGTTGCCATCTAAATCACTCTCCTTTGTTACTCTTTTTCGCCTTTTTCTCTTACTATCATTCTAATTGGTGTTCCTGTTAATCCAAATTCTTTTCTTATTTGGTTTACCAAATATCTTTCGTAAGAGAAATGGAATAATTCTTTATCATTTACAAATACCACAAATGTTGGTGGTTTTGTAGTAGCTTGTGTCATATAGAATATTTTTAATCTTCTACCTTTATCTGTTGGTGGTTGCACAATTGTTACTGCTTCACTTAATACATCATTTAAAACTGAAGTAGATACTCTTAATGCATTTTGACTTGCAACCATATTTATCATTTCATATAGTTTATTTACTCTTTGTCCTGTTTTAGCTGATATGAACATTATTGGTGCATATGATAAATATGACAATTTGTTGTATACATCTTTTTTATAGTTTTCCATAGTTTGGTTATCTTTTTCTATTTCATCCCATTTGTTTACAACAATTATTACACCTTTACCAGCCTCATGTGCCTCTCCTGCAATTTTAGCATCTTGAGCTGTTACTCCTTCATTTGCATCTAACATTAAAATACATACATCAGCTCTTTCTACTGCTAATAAACTTCTCATAACGCTATATTTTTCTAGGTTATCATTAACTTTACTTTTTCTACGAATTCCAGCTGTATCAATAAATACATATTTTCCAAATTCATTTTGGAATTCAGAGTCAATTGCGTCTCTTGTAGTTCCTGCAATATCACTTACAATTACTCTATTTTCTCCAAGTATTTTATTTACTAATGAAGATTTACCCACATTTGGTTTTCCAATAATCGCTACTTTAATAACATCACTGTCATCTTCATCCTCTGTTTGAGGTGGAAGATTATCATATACAGCGTCCAGAACGTCTCCTATACCTTTTGCGTTAACTGAAGACACTGCATATGGATCACCTATTCCTAAGTTATAGAATTCATATAATTCATCAGGAGTTTTACCAAATGTGTCTGATTTATTACATATCAAAATTATTGGCTTCTTTGATTTTTTAAGCATTAATGCAATATCATGGTCTGCTGCTGTAACTCCTTGTTTTATATCTGTTATAAATAGAATTACATCTGCAATTTCTATTGCCATATCTGCTTGTCTGCGCATTTGAGAAAGAATAACATCATCTGACTCTGGTTCAATACCTCCTGTATCAACTAAAATAAAGTTTCTACCTCTCCAATTTGCATCAGCATAAACTCTATCTCTTGTAACCCCTGGTGTATCTTCAACTATTGATATTCTCTTTCCAACTACATAGTTAAAAAATGTAGATTTTCCTACATTTGGTCTTCCTATAATTGCAACTGTTGGTTTGCTCATTTCTTCATTCCTTTCTTGATTTTAATAAGTTTAAAAAGAATTAGTATATTGCGAGGAAAAGTACATTAAAAAGGCAAAGGCGCATACTCTTGTATGTAACTGCGTTTTTAATGTGCTTTGACAAAGCAAGATGCTGATTATTTTTAAACTTTAGTATGTAAGTTTTCCTTCTAATAAATCATCATTCCTAATCCACCCATCCACATCAACTTCAATATATTCTGTTTCACTAGTCCTTACTATAACTTTCTTAATTCCACTATTTATAATCATTTTTCTACACATTTGACATGAATTAGCTCCCGGATCATATTCACCATTTTCTACTTTAAACAATGATAAATATAAAGTACCTCCAAGCATGTCTTTTCTACTTGCACTAATTATAGCGTTTTGTTCTGCATGTACGCTTCTACAAGCATCATACCCACCATGTCTAACATCTGGGAAACATTTCTTTTTTACGCAGTATCCTAAATCTATACAATTTTTTCTTCCTCTTGGTGCACCATTATATCCAGTAGAAATTATTTCATCATTATTTACAATTACACATCCCACTTTTTTTCTTAAGCAAGTACTTCTTTCTGCTACTGATTTTGCTATATCTAAATAATAATTATTTTTATCAATTCTAGCATTCATATTACTAAATTTCCTTTTTATAATTTCGTATATATTTTATCATACTCTGTCAAATAATGCTATTCTATTTAGTAAAATTTTTGATGAAAATTGTGACAGCAAAATAGCATAGCTTAAAAGCTATGCTATTATTGATTTTACTCTTCTGATTTTGCAACTACTTCTTTTCCATCATAGTATCCGCAGTTTGGACATACTCTATGTTGCAATACTTTTTCATGGCAATGTGGACAATCAACTAAATTTTGATTTTCTAATTTCCATGTAGATCTTTTTAAATGTGTTCTTGCTTTTGACCATCTTCTTTTTGGTTGTGCCATTTCTAATTCCCTCCCTTGATTGCTTTTTCTCTGTAATCTATATTTTAATTTATTACCTAAAAATTGATACTATAAAATTATACTAACTTTTTTTGTATTTGTCAACTGCTTTGCCATTTTTATTGTTAATTTTTAGCAAACTTTTTGTTTATGGCTTGTTTTATTGCAAATATAAATAATAAAATAATTCCACCAATTAAAAATACATCTGACAAATTACAATTCATCGAATTTGCAATATTAATAAAATCTATTACATAGCCTCTAAATAGAATATCAATTAGATTTCCTATTGCTCCTGCTAATATTAGCATTAGAGATAATATTATATTATTTTTTGCTTTGCTATATCTTTTTACTAAATATATAACAATTGGAATTATAATTATTATGCTTTCTAAGGCAATCACTGATATTTTTATTCCATTTGTAATTTCAAATATTGTTCCTTCATTTTGCCAATAGTATATTTTCAAAACATTTGGAATAAGTTCCATATTTTTATTTATAAATAACACTTTTGTCAGTTGGTCTAATATTAAAGCAATTATTCCAATAATAATTGATGTTCTTTTTTTCATTACTTATTCCTCCTTTGTAGTGTTTATCTTAAGTAATTTAAATATTTCTACAACAACAATTGGTATAAACACTAGTATAACTGTCTCTAAAATGTTCATTGCTGGTAATACTGGTATACTAAATATATTTCTTAATGCTGGTACAAATAATACTATAAGCATTAGTCCTGCAGATACAGCTGTTGCAAGTATTAGTTTGCTGTTATTAAATATTCCTGTTTTGAATATAGATTTTTTGTTGTTTCTAATATTAAATACATGTACTAATTCTGAAAGTGCTAAAACTGTAAATGCCATTGCTTGACCTATTTCCACTTTGACTTCTTCTGTAGATAATGTTCTTACAATTCCATTTGCTTCTGTTATATTTACAACTGGTAACTCATTTTCTGGTGTTGCTAAACCAATTATAAATGCAACAAGTGTAAGTACACCAATCATAATTCCTTGGTATATTACTCTAAAAGTCATTCCTTTTGTAAATACACCTTGTTTTGGTTTTAATGGCTTTCTATTCATAATGTCTTTTTCTGCTGGGTCAACTGCTAGTGCTAATGCTGGTAATGAGTCTGTTACCAAGTTTATCCACAATATATGAATTGGTAATAATGGGGTAATTAAATTTACATCTATGTTAAACCATTTGCTTAAAAGTGGGGTCATTAAAATTGCTACAAATAATATGATTATTTCTCCAACATTGCTTGATAGTAAAAACTGAATTGCTTTTAATATATTATCATATATACGTCTTCCTTCTTCTACTGAAGATACTATTGTAGCAAAGTTATCATCTGTTAATATAACATCTGCCGCTTCTTTTGATACATCAGTACCAACTATTCCCATTGCACATCCTATATCTGCTGTTTTTAATGCCGGAGCATCATTTACTCCATCACCAGTCATAGCAACAATTTCTCCATTTGTTTGCCAAGCTTTCACTATTCTTACTTTATGTTCAGGTGAAACTCTTGCATACACACTATATTTTCTAACATTTTTTATCAAGTCTTCATCTGACATTTCTTCAAGTTCACTACCTGTAATCGCTTCATCCTCATTTTCTAAAATTCCTAAAGCTTTAGCAATTGCAATTGCTGTAATTTTGTGGTCACCTGTAATCATTACTGTTTTAATACCTGCTGTTTTACATTTTTCTACTGCGTCTTTTACTTCTTCTCTTGGTGGATCTATCATTCCAACCATACCAACATAAGTCAAATCACTTTCAATAGTTTTCATTTCTTCATCTGTTGGCTCATGGTCTAATTCTTTATATGCCATTGCCAATACTCTAAGTGCATTTTTAGCCATTTCTTCATTTTGTTTTGCAATTTCTTTTTTATATTCATCAATATCAGTATTTACATTTCCATTTATAACATAGCTATTACATCTGCTTAGTAGTTCATCTACTCCACCTTTTGTATATACCATATATTTATTAGGAAATAGATGTACTGTTGTCATAAGCTTTCTGTCAGAATCAAATGGTAATTCTTTTACTCTTTCATATTTTTCTAGAATTGGTGGTTGAAAATCTAGTTTAAATCCCATATCAATTAAAGCTGTTTCAGTTGGATCTCCAGTAAGTTTTCCATCTAATACTTTTGTATCATTACAAAACATACTAATATATGTTAATTTCTCTAGTTCATCACCTAAATTATCTATATCTATATCATCTAAGTCTACTAACTTATTGTTATAAAATACTTTTTTAACTGTCATTTTATTTTGTGTTAATGTTCCTGTTTTATCCGAACATATAACTGTTGTACTTCCTAATGTTTCTACTGCTGGAAGCTTTTTAACTATTGCATGTTTTTTTACCATTCTTTGTACTCCAATTGCTAATACAATTGTAGATACAGCAGCTAAGCCTTCTGGTATAGCTGCAACTGCTAAACTTACTGCAGTCATAAACATTTCTATTGGTTCTTTACCATATAATAAACCTATTATAAAAATTATTACACAAATTACTATTGCTACAATTCCAAGTGTTTTACCTAGTTTGTTTAATTTTTGTTGTAATGGAGTTTCTGTTTCTTCAACTTCATTTATCATTCCAGCTATTTTTCCAACTTCAGTATTCATACCTGTTTCAACAACAATACCTTTGCCTCTACCATAAGTAATTAGGCTTGAAGAAAATAGCATATTAGTTCTATCTCCTAAACCTATTTTTTCATCATTTATTACATCAGTATTTTTATCAACTGGAACTGACTCACCTGTTAAAGAGGCTTCTTGCGCTTTTAAATTAGCAGATTCTATAATTCTTAAATCTGCTGGAACATAATCTCCAGTATCTAGAATTACAATATCTCCTGGTACTAATTCTTTTGATGGTATTACAGCTACTTTTCCATTACGAATTACTTTAGTAACATGTGAACTTAATTTTTGTAAAGCCTCTAATGACTTTTCTGCCTTACTTTCTTGTGCCACTCCAATAATTGCATTTACAATTACAACTATTAAAATAATAATTGAATCTGTTATTCCTTCACCCTGATAATATCCTACTGCTCCAGAAATTACAGCTGCAATTATTAAAATAATAATCATAAAGTCTTTAAATTGTTCTAAAAATTTAACAATTAAACTCTTTTTCTTTTTAGCCTGTAATTCATTTAGCCCGTAAAATTCTCTTTTTTCCTTTACTTGTTCATCAGATAATCCTTGAGTCCCTACTTTTAACTCTTCTTTAACTTCTTCAATGCTTTTATTAAACCACTGTTCTTCCATTATGCTTCTCCCTCACAACTTAAGTTTTTATTTAATTCATTTTTTGAATATAAATCTATATCTATATCAGACATTTTTTCAATAAACATATCTACTTTATTTACTGGTAAAATTTTTTCAAATTTCTGGTTCTTGTCAATTGCTTTTCTCTTTATTACTTCTTTAATTTTATCATCTATCCTTTGTTCCATATCATCACTTATTTCAATATTATATTTCTCAATTAAATATAAATTCAAAGCGTCATAACTTTTATATAAGTTTTGAAAGAACTCTTCTTCTGTATGTTTTTCAAAATATTCTTCAGTAAAAAACTCTTTAAAAAATAATTCGTCTGCCAGTATATGTAGGGCATATCCTCTGTCAAAGTCACTTTTAATTTCATTTTCTTTCAAATAATTTCTTAAATTTGCACTGTCATTTAGTTTCTGCATAACACTAACTTTTTCTTTTCTTATAACTGAATAATGACTTATACTTTTTGGTCTTACAAAATCCGGAGCTATAGAGCCCTCTAAAAGTTCATTTTTATTGTTAATTTCATGTTTTTCCACATATCTTTCTGCTATAGCTAAGTGTATATGAATACTTGGCATTCCAAATCCTTCTTTCTTATTTTATCTTTATAGATTATATTTTATTTTGTAAAAAATAGCAATAGTTTTATTTTTATGATATAATTTTTCAAAGTTTTATAGGAGGAATATTTATGTCAGTAGAAAGAGTAAAAAATTATTTAAAAAAATATAATATGGATGATAGAATAATAACTTTTGATTCTTCTAGTGCCACAGTAGCTTTAGCTGCTCAGGCCCTTGGTTGTGAAGAGGCTAGAATTGCCAAGTCTTTATCTTTTAGACTTGGAGAAAATGCTATATTAGTTATAACTGCTGGAGATGTAAAAATAGATAATGCAAAATATCGCCATGAATTCGGAGAAAAGGCTCATATGCTTTCTTTTGATGAAGTAGAAGAAAAAATTGGCCATCCTGTTGGTGGAGTTTGTCCTTTTGGAGTTAATGATGGCGTTTCTATTTATTTAGATGAGTCTCTAAAAAGATTTACAACTGTTTTTCCTGCTTGTGGTGAACCTAATAATGCTATTGAACTCACAATTTCAGAGCTAGAAAATATTACTGAATATATCAAATGGGTTGATGTTTGTAAATTAAAAGAGTAAAAAACGGATTACAAGAATTTCTACGCAGGGCAAACTGCTAGAAATTCTTGTAATTCGCATATTTATCTTCTACAGAATTTACTCCTACTAGGAGTAAATTCCTAGAATAAAAAAAATGCACCTTTGCAGTGCATTTTTTTATTTATAGCTGTTCCATTTACATTATCCATTAAAATCTATATTGCTATTAGTTGTATCAGCATTTTCTAAGCTTGTGACATAGGTTTTAATAAATTTGTTATTATTAAACATCTTGTAAGTTAATTTTGTGTGACAATCAAATGAAAATAACAATATTTTTTCTTTACCAATTTGTCATTGACTGTTTGGTAATTTTGTTTCAAGTTGTGTAATGATTATATTATACTTAATTCAGTGATAGTTCTATATACTTTTCACAGAATTATCATAATATGAAAAGAAAGGGTGATGTTATGGCATTAATAAAATGTCCTGAATGTGGCAACCAAATAAGTGATAAAGCTGAGAGTTGCCCAAAATGTGGTTATGAGTTAAATAAAAAAGAAACTCCTACCACCTCTGATAATAAGGTAGCCAGTTCCTTTATGAATAAAGGTAATATTAAATATATACTAATAATATTAGCTATAATTGTAGCTGGTTTCTTGTTTTTTAATCAAAATAATAACAATACTGGAACAGGTACAGGTGGCACTGGTACAGGAGGAACTGGAACTGGTGGTACTGGTACTGGGCAGCCTACTACTCCATCAACTGATTATGGTTATACGGTGTACAATGATCCTTACCTTGGAATATCTTTTGAAATGCCTGGTACTTATAAAGTTGCTACAGACAAAGAAGGATATATTTATGTAGGTAGAAATATAGATAGTCAAGGTGCTTTAATTCCATATATAATTATTGGCAGATATGACAAATATACTAGCGAAGTACAATTTTTAAATGATTTTACAACTTATATGAAAAAACAATATAGTGATTTGAAAGTTACTATTGATTTACTTTCTGGCACTATTGGAAATAAAACAGTTTATGGATTAGCATATAATTATACTTCAAGTGGTCACTTAGTAGTTGATAATAGATATGCTATTTTAGTTAACGGCAAAGTATATATGGTAGGTTCTAAAGAAGAAAATACAAATTCAACTGAAATCAATAATGTAGTAACTCATATTTTATCAACTTTAACAGAAAGGGGGTCATAAAATATGGCTTTAATAAAATGTGAAGAATGTGGAGAAAGCATATCTTCTAGTGCTAAGGTTTGTCCACACTGTGGTGTAAAAATCAATTTGCAAACTTGCCCTGAATGTGGTGCTAAATTAAATGGAGATGAAACTAATTGTCCTGAATGTGGCTACCCTGTTGGCAAGAAAAATGCTACAAATATAATAACTGAAAACTTAGATAAGATAACAGGTGCTCAATCTAAAAGCTATGTAAAATTCAAAGATTTATTTAAAAACACTTTCAAAAAACATACTGAAGAAGATTTGGATGAAGTTTTTGTTTGTGGTTCAGATAAAACTACTCCAGATGTTAAAGATATTAACCCAAAGAATGCAAGTGCATGGGTATATTTTAAAATATTTGTATTTTTCATAATTGCATATATTCCCACTCGTATAGGATTTATAGATTATGGAAATACCAACTTCTTACCACTTATGATAATGTTAGCAGCTTTTGCTGTTCCAGTAACTGTACTTATATTTTTCTTTGAAATCAACTTATTTAGAAACATACCTTTTTACAAGGTAATAAAATACTTTGTACTTGGTGGAGCATTATCACTAATATTAGCTATATTATATTTTACATTACCATATTTTGAAACAAATGCTACTGTTCAAACTTATGAAGGGGCTTTATTGATTGGCTTAGTTGAAGAAGTTGCAAAAGCTGTTATAGTTGCTATTTTCTTATTTAAAAGTAAAAAGAGCAATTATATATTAAACGGATTATTAATTGGTGCCGCTGTTGGTGCAGGATTTGCAGCATTTGAAACAGCTGGATATATTTTAAGATATGGCCTAAACGGTGGTTTACAAACAATGTTAGAGATTATAAAATTACGTGGTTTCTTAGCACCTGGTGGCCATGTTGCTTGGGCTGCTATAGAAGGTGCAGCATTGATGTATGTTAAAGGATTTGAGAAATTAGATAAAAAACATCTAAATGATAAAAGATTTTTATTGATTTGTTTAATTCCTGTTGTATTACATGGTATATGGGATATGCCTATTCAAGCTCCTTATTACCTAGTTCAAATTGCAATGACTATTTTAGCTTGGCTTGTAATAATTTATTTTATAAACTTAGGATTAAAACAAATTGATGATGCTAAAAAATTAGAATCAAATAAATAGTTGACTAAAACCTCCTTCTTAGGTAAAATATATCTAGAAGGAGGGATTTTTTTGAAAAAGAGTTCAATTATTATTTTAATTATTGCTATTTTAGTTATTATAGCTGGTGTTGCAATTTATATGATAACTAACCAAAATTCTACTAATAACTCTTCTATTAATTTGAAGACTATGATTGATACAATTTATAAAAACTCAAACGTTGAATTGCCATCATTGGAGACTAAAAAAATTGGTTTGTCTGATAATAATGTTGTTTCTTCATATACATTTTTATCAAATAATGATAATGTTGAAGAATTAGTAGTATCTGAACCTGTAATGAGTTCTCAAGCATACTCATTAGTTGCTATAAAACTAAAAAATAATGCAAATATCGAACAAGTTAAACAAGAAATTTATGACAATGTAGATATGAATAAATGGATTTGTGTATCTGCTGAAAAGTTCTATATTACAAATCACAATAATGTAATATTCTATGTAATGTCATATGAAGATTGGGCAAAACCAGTTTATGATTCATTTAAAAAATACGTAAATAACGAAGTTGGAAAAGAATTAGAAAAATCAGAAAATTCTGATTATGAACTTCCACCTGAAATGATAGTACAATAAAAATTAACTTGAGGACGGAGAAATCCGTCTTCTTGTTTGAAAGGATTATAGTTATGGTTTTTACAAGTATTAGCTTTATATACTACTTTCTTCCCATAGTATTAGTGGTATATTTTATATTGCCTAATAAATTTAAAAATATGGTTCTTCTCCTTTCTTCTATATTTTTTTATTTTTATGGAGAACCTAAATATATATTATTGATGATTATCGAAATTGCTATTGCCTATTTTTCTGCATTGTTAATTGACAAACATAAAAATAAAGGCATCTTAGCTTTATCAATATTTATACATATTTTATTTTTGTGTATATTTAAATATCTAACTTTTATTACAGAAAATATAAACGGCATATTTAATATTGATATTCCATTACTAAACTTAGTATTACCAATAGGAATATCATTTTACACATTCCAAATAATAAGTTATGAAGTTGATGTATTTAACAAAAAAGTATCTGCTCAAAAGAACTTTTTTAAATTTGCAACTTATGTATTTTTCTTCCCTCAACTTATAGCTGGTCCAATAGTAAGGTATGACTCTATTGCTAATGAACTAAACAACAGAAAGCATACATTCGAAAACTTTGCTTATGGTGCTAATAGATTCACCATAGGACTTGCTAAAAAAGTAATAATAGCAAATAGCCTAGGTGAATTGTGTAATGTATTTTCTTCAATACCTGATAAAAGTATTTTATTTTATTGGATTTTCGCAATTAGTTATATGTTACAAATATATTTTGACTTTTCTGGCTATTCAGATATAGCAATAGGATTAGGAAGAATTTTCGGTTTTCATTTTCCAGAGAATTTTGATTACCCATACACTGCAAAAACTATAACTGAATTTTGGAGAAAATGGCATATGACTTTAAGTTCATGGTTTAGAGACTATGTATACATTCCTCTAGGTGGAAATAGACGTGGAGTAAAAATTCAAATAAGAAACATCTTAATTGTTTGGGCTTTAACTGGTCTATGGCATGGTGCAAGTTGGAATTTTGTTTTGTGGGGCTCATTATTTGGTGTTATACTAATTTTAGAAAAATTTGTATTTAATAAACTTCTTGAAAAGTCACCAAATATTATAAAAAGAATTTATACTTTATTTATTGTTATGATTAGTTTTGTTATATTCCAGTCAACAGATATGAGTCAAATTGGAGTAATAATTAAAGGATTATTTGGACTTAATAATGAAGCTTTAATAAATGCTACTACACTTTACTACTTAAAAGGTTATGCCGTAATTATTATTTTAGGAATAATAGGCTCTACCCCATTATTACGTAATTTGGTAAATAAATTAAGTAGTAACTCAAAATGGAACAAAATTATAAATATTTTACAACCTATTTACATGATTTTATTATTAGGTATTGTGACAATATTTTTAGTAGATAATTCATTCAACCCATTTTTATATTTTAGGTTTTAGAAGGTGAAATATGAGTAATAAATTTAAAAATATAATTGTATCTGTTTTATTTTTAACAATATTACTATTAGTATTTGTTTTAAATATATTAAAACCAGATACAGAAATATCTATTGCTGAAAGACGTAAGCTCGAGCAGTTTCCAAGTTTTACATTTCATAATTTATTTAATGGTACATTTTTTAGTAAATTTGATACCTATGTAAATGATCAATTTATTAGTAGAGATAATTTTAGAACTGCCAAAGCTCAGCTAGACTTAACTTTCAAAGGGAACTATCATAACATTTATATTAAAAACGATTATTTAGTTGAGCAGACCTATCCTCTTTCTTATGCTTCTGTGACAAATTTAACAAAAAAAATAACAGATATAAAAAATAAATATTTAGCCAATAACAAGATATATTTTTCAATTGTTCCAGATAAAAATTATTTTGTAAATGATAATAATTTAAAAATGGATTATGATTTGCTTGAAAGTAAAATGAAAGAAAATTTAGATTTTGCCACATATATAAAGATATTAGACAAATTAGATTTAACTGACTATTATAAAACTGATAGCCATTGGAAACAAGAAAACATCCAAAAGGTTGCTAATGAGCTCTTAAAAGGTATGAACAATTATTCAAGTTCTAGTTATAATGTTGAGAATATTGCAAAGTTTAAAGGTACTTATGCTTATCGAGTACCTGTAAATACTGACTTTGATGAAATAAATATAATGACCAATGACATATTAAAAAATGCCAGAGTATTTAATTATACAACTAATACTTATACTAATGTATATGATTTAAACAAAAAAAATTCATTAGACAAGTATGATATATATTTGTCTGGTGCTACTCCCCTTTTAACTATTTATAACGATAAAAATACTAGTGGAAAAGAATTGATAATTTTTAGAGACTCGTATGGAAGTAGTTTAGCACCTTTGTTATTAAGTTCTTATAGTAAAATAACTCTAGTAGATACTAGATACATCTCACCTACAATATTAGGAAATTACATTGATTTTAGTAATAAAGATGTGTTATTTATATACAGTATTTCAATAATAAATAATAGTTATTCTTTAAAATAATATATATAAAAAAACTTACGAACAATTAAATTCGTAAGTTTTTTTGTGGAGCCTTAACTATACACGTTTACGAAATTAAGACTATAAGATTTGATTAAATCTCTCTGATAAATAAATTATATCAAATAATAAATATATTACAATATTTTTGATAAAATATCTCATATCTATTCAAAAAAATGTCAAAATATGTTATTATTATAATAAGTTTGTAATTCATTAAGATTATGATACTTTTTTTATTAGATATAAAATAAAGGAGCGAAAATAATATATGGCAACAGTTAATGAATATTTAACATCTTTATTATCGGATTTGTATGTAAACGGTACTGAAAGAGAAAAGATAAAAATATCTATAGACGCAATTAAAACAAGACTTGGATGGTATTTTGGTACACCTGAACATAATATACATGAAATTATAGAAAAAGATATTTTTGGCTCATATAGTAGAGATACAATGCTTTCAAGAAAATATGATGAAGAATCTGACATAGATTTAATGATTGTTTTTGAAGATGCTAAAGATTATACGCCACAAACTTGCTTGAATTGGCTAAAAAAATTTGCTGAGTATTGGTATCCTAATTCATTAGTAAAGCAATCGTTGCCTACTATTGTTATAGAATTACAAAATATAAAATTTGAATTAGTTCCTGCATATAGGAGTGAATATGGTAATTTATATATTGCTAAAGATAGTTCTAGTTGGCAATATACTGATCCAAAAGATTTAAATGATAGAATGAATAAATTAAATAATAATGCCAATTTTGAATTCAAAAGACTAGTAAGGATAATAAAATATTGGAACGTAGGTAAAAATTATAGAAGATATAAATCATATTTTTTAGAAAAATATCTAACAGAGAAATTTGAAACATCATATGTACATTGCAATAATATGTTTGATTATTTAGATTGGGCTTTTTATCACTTGGGAAATTATGATGTCAATGATGAGTATATAAGTGGAAGAATTAGTTATGCCAAGTCTAAAATAGCCGAAGCACAAAATTATGAAAAAAATTATAATTTTGATTCTGCTGTAGAAAGTATTAAAAAAATAATTCCTGAAACATAAAGAGGTGGACTAATGGTTAATGAAAGAAAAGATGAAATTCAAGAACTTTATGATAAATGTGATAATATAACTAAAAAAGCGAATATTTTGTTTATTATAAATATTATATTATCGTTCATATTGTTGTTTGATTTTAAATATAGAGAAGTATTTATTATTGGAAGCTTACTTTTAACTATCGCATATGTTATATTAACAAATATAAACGAAATGTATTTTTCTAACCTTGCTGAAAATGAAAGAAGAAAATCATTATTAAAAGAATCTTTTAATGTTAATACTACTTTAAAAGAAACTAATAAATACTATAATAACGAGGAAGAACCTTCAATTGTAAAATTGGGATTAAATTGCTATGAAAGTGCTTTTTTTACCAAAAAAGTAGTAGATAAAATGTTACCAATTAATATTTTGAAAATTATTGTTCTTACCATTATTTATATTATATTAATGATAAAACTAGAAAATATGGATTTATTACTAGTAATTACACAAACAATATTTTCTGCTGAAATTATATTTACCTTTTTAAAACTATGTTATTATAAGTTTCAGTTAGATAAAATTTGTAAAGAATTTGAAAGTATATTCTTTAAGATAGGATTAAAAAATAAAGATATTGATGTTTTAATATTAGATACTACAATGGATTATGAGTGCTTAAAAAGTTATTGTAAAATTTCAACATCAAGTAAAATATTTTTTGATAATAATGAAAAATGGTCAAAAGAATGGCAAAAGTTATTAAAAAAGGTAAAAAAATGAAAGGAAGATTAAATTATGGATAATAAAAAAAGTTATATAAAGTTTTTAAGACAATATGTTGGTCATGAACCAATATTAACTGCGGGTGTTGGTTTATTTGTTTTTAATGAAAATAAGCAAGTGCTTATGCAACTTAGGACAGATTATAATCAATGGGGATTCCCTGGCGGAGCAATGGAACTTGGTGAAAGTTTTGAAGAAACTGCAAAAAGAGAGCTAAAAGAAGAAACTAACTTAGACATTATTGATTCAACAATGGTCAAAGTATTATCTGGTAAAGATACATACAGAGAATATCCAAATGGTGATAAATTATATGATATTACAGCAATTTTTGTTATTACAAATTATAGCGGTGATTTAAAAGTAAATGATGAAGAATCAAAGAAATTAGAATGGTTTATCATTGATAAATTGCCAGAAAATATAACTTCACATACAAGGAATTATTTAGAAAAATATGGTGATATATTAAAAGAAGTTTTGACAATATATGAAAATAAATAATTATAAGAAAGAAAGAAATGATATGATTGATTTACATATGCATACAAAATATTCAGATGGTACAGATTCAGTACAAGAACTTTTAAGTAATGCTACTAAAGCAAATTTAGATATAATTTCTATTACAGATCATAATACTTGTAATGCCTATGAAGAAATGGAAAAATATAATGTTTCAGAATTTTATAATGGAAATATTATTGTAGGTTGTGAATTTACTACATCATTTGATAATAGATTAATAGAAGTTTTAGGATATGGATTTGATTATAAAAAGGTAAATGAATATTTAAATACTTATTATACTCCTGAATTGGTAAACGAAAGAACAACAACTCTATATAATCGTTTAATAGAAAAAATCAAAGATATTGGCTTACTATTTAATTTAGAAGATGTAAGAGAAAAGAAATTTGCTAATGAATTTTTTGAACGCGGTATATATGATGAATTGGTTAAGCATCCTGAAAATTTTGAACTTTTAAAAGAAGATATTTGGAATTCATTTAGCGACTTTTTTAGAAAAGGTCTAACAAATCCAAATAGCAAGTTATTTATAAATCATGCTGAATTTAAACCGGCACTAAAAGAAATTATAAATTTAGTTCATGATAATGGAGGAATAGTTTTTTTAGCACATGCATATCAATATAAATTCGATGATACAGAAGAATTCTTAAATAAAATATATGATGAAAATAATTTTGATGGTGTTGAATGTTTTTATACAACTTTCTCAAAAGAACAATCACAATACTTACTTGATTTTGCTAGAGAAAAAAATTTATTAATTTCAGGTGGTTCAGATTATCATGGATTAAATAAGAAACAACATTACTTAGGAATTGGTAGCGGTAATCTTAATATAAGTAATGATATAATTTCTAATTGGAACGCTAGATTTTATGATTATGAAAAAATAAGATATGCTGTTAGAGTATTTGCATTTAATGATAATAAAGTTTTATGTATTAAATATAAAAATTTAAATAAAGATTTTTTTGATATTCCTGGCGGTAAAATTGAAGATGGTGAAACAGAAATTCAAACCTGTACTAGAGAATTTAAAGAAGAAACAGGAATGGATATTGATGACTTAAAATGTATAGGAAAAGTTTCAATAATATATCCAAATAAGAAATACATAATGAAAACATATATTGCAAATAAAATTAATGGAATACCACAAGAATTTGATGACAACTATTCTTATTGGGTTCCTATAAGTGAATTAACAAAGAACGAAAAAAGATTTGCCATTACACATTTAGTTGATGACGATTTAATTAAATATTTTGAATCAGAAAAATTAAATATTACATTTACTTGTGATAAAAATCATAACATCATTAATATGGAAATATAACATTAAAGACAATGCCAACTAAGCATTGTCTTTATCATTATCAATATTAGGTATATGTTTTTTTAGCATGCTATTTTGTATTTTTAAGAATTCAATTTTAGTACCGATTGCTCGTTCATCTTCAAAATATCCAAGATAGTGAAATTTATTTTTTACTTTGATTAAGCAATTAATATTTTCTTCTAATACTTTAACAATATTTTCTATAACATATTCATCTTTTTTAGGCTTTGGTTCTTCTTTGATTTCTGGAATTTTAATCTCATATCCTACAATTAAATTTCTAATATATTCAGACTGAGATAAGTTTAATTTTGAAGAATCTCTTTTTAAAATAAATTTTTCATCATCACTTAAGAATACATTAACTTTATTATTTCTTATTCTCATAATTTGAAATCTCCTTTCTAAAATTTTAAGGGTATGGGAATTCCCATATAGAATTTGTATGGAAGTACAAATTCAGTGCTTGCTAGACACAATATGTGAGTACATACTCACATATTTTCTGTATAGATTAATTCATTTAATATGATTTTTTCAGCTGTATTTTTATAATTATTCATAATTTTTACCAATTCAATTTGATTTGTTTCTTTACTTTTTTCAGATAGTTTTTCATCTAAATTTTTATAACTTTCCATCATATTATTTAATAAAGTTTCTGCATCTTTACTTACTGAAACAAGATGATTAGTAAGTTCATCTTTCATTAAAAGTGTAGTGTAAAGTGCTTTTTTATGTGCTTTTAAATAATCAAGTCTTAACATTCCATACTTATTAATTGTCCCTTTTCTATTATCATTTAAAGTTAAATTTGGTAATTCATAATCACCAGTTTTTGTATATTTTAATTCCATAATTTAGTCATTTCCTTTCTTGGTTGGTTTGTTAGGATTGTAAGTAACAATTCCATATTTTGTTTCAATATCTTCTTTATTTATAATTGATTTTGTTTTTATTTCAGTCGGTGATATTGGTACAATTCTTATAATTTTTTCATCTTTTTTAGGTGTAAACTCACCAATAATATTATCTGTATCTTCATCAATTTTTTCATAAAGCTGATACATTTTTGTTTCATAAAATTCATTCAATCTATCTAAATATTCCTGTACTTGTTCATTAGAAATATTCGGACTACCAATAATAAATTCTTCTTTATCATTTATCTCAACCGGTACTAATACATCTAATATTCCTTTATCTAAAAACTTCATTAGGTTATTAATATAACTCTTTCTAAAATTAATTTTATCTATATAAAGTTCATTGTTTTTATCTTTTATTAGAATAACGGATTCAATAAATTTGGATATAAATTCTTGCTTTTCATCTTTTGTTTTACTTTTCCAATTTGTTTTAACCACATCATTTAAGGTATCTAATCTTATCATAGTTTCTCGTTCAATATCTCTATCTGCCATTAATTGTTGTGGTGTAAAAGTTATATTATCTAGATTTAATAGTTCTGATTTCTTTTGCTCTAAAATTTCTAATTTTTCTTCAATAAGTTTATAGTCTTCTGAAAAATCTTCCATTTCGACAATACCACTCATATATGCTTTTTTAATACGTTCTTTTTGTTTTATTAACCCATTAATCTCTTTATCTATATCATCAGTTTTTGTTGGATTGTGGTCTGCTAGAATAGGTAAAAAATACTTTTTAACTGCCATATCATACTCAACTAAATCATAGATAAATTGCATTAAACATTCTTCGATTTTATCTTCACGATAATTTAAATGACATTTTTCACAATTATAATACATATACTTTTTCTTCTTGCCACCAGAACCTTTACATTTCATTATTCTTCCACAAGTAGGACACTTAATCTTTTGAAAGAATAAATAAACTCTATCTCTAGTATAAGTTCTTTGATTAACTTCTTTTTGTCTTTGACATTCTTCCCACATTGCACGTGATATTATTGGTTCTACAACATTCATATAAATAACAGGTTCTTTGTTTTCTTTTTTAGCAATTCTTTTATATTGCTCATAATCTCCCATATAGATTTTGTTATCAATTATCTTTTGAATAGTCGTGTCTTTCCATTTCTTTGGATTTAATAATTTTTCTTCATTAAAAATATTTGATATTTGCTGAAAACTTTTACCTTCTAAATACATTTTAAATATTCTTTCAATAATAGATTTTGTTGTTTCATCAACAATCGTTTTCTTATTACCATCTTTCTTATATCCTAGTGGGGCAGGACCTGGTAAATGACTTGACTTAATTGCTCCATTAAGTCCAAATTTAGTTCTTTCCGATACAATTTCAATTTCTAACTGTGATAATACTGTTAGCATTCTTACAAAGAATCTTCCGTTAGCAGTAGAAGTATTAACATCATCTCTATCACAAACAAGATAACAATTATATTTTTCTAACTCTAATATAAGTTCTTCTAAATCACGAACTGAACGAGTAACTCTATCTAGTTTATAGGCTACAATATAATTTATTTTTCCGTCTCTCATATCTTTTAGCATTTCTTGAAACGCTGGTCTATGTTCCATATCTTTTGCAGATATTCCTGCATCTTCATAAACTTTAAATACTTCATACTCCTTAAACGCACAGAGTTGTAATAACTTTTCTTTTTGTTCTCCTAAAGAAAATCCTTCTCGTGCCTGATCCTCTGTCGAAACACGAATATAAACTGCAGCAATCTTCCTTTCATTATTCATAATTCTTCCTCCTTTTCTTTTAATGAAAGGCACCAAAAGAGGTGTCACATAACAAGACACCTTAACTAATATATTGATTATTTACACGACAAAATAAACCAATATTGTGGGAGTATATAAACTCTCAATTAATTAATTAATGCCTTGCTATGTACTCTGATAAATCAGCAATAGGGATTTTCTTCTTTAAATTCCCAATATAAAAATGTTTTTGTTCATTGAAGAATAAATATAGTGTATCTCCAATAATTACTTTGTGTGGCTCAACATACGCTAGATTAGTATGTTCCACAATTCTTAGGTGACCCTCAATAATCTGGTAGGGTCTGTTATTAAATTTGCAAGACCAATTAATTTTGGCTTTGAGTTCATCACTCATATTGATTTTCTTTTTAATTATTTTAATCATATCACATCACACCTTTCTTTGCAATAACGCACAAAAAAATCAATCTTTTCAGATTGATTTAATCATTAACGTCACATTGGTGCGACGATTTTACCTTATGGAGCAGGTGATGGGAATCGAACCCACATAGCCAGCTTGGAAGGCTGGAATTCTACCATTGAACTACACCTGCATTTCATATGAACAAGTATTATTATAAATGTTATATTATATTTTGTCAAGAACTTTTATGAATTTTTTTGTTTTTTTTGAATAAATTTTATAAATAGAATTGGAGATTTGTTTATGAAATTTATTCTAGATGTTATTAAAGGTGTTTTTATTGGCAGTGGTGCTATCCTTCCTGGTATTAGTAGTGGTGTGTTCTGTGTTATTTTTGGTATTTATGAAAAACTAGTTGATAGTGTATTAAATATATTTAAAGATTTTAAAAAGAATTTTGCTTTTCTATTTCCTATTGCACTTGGCGGAATTATTGGAGTATTGCTTGTTAGTAAATTATTAAAATTTTTATTTGCTACATACCCTATGCCTACTAACTTTTGCTTTATTGGCTTGATTATTGGAAGTATGCCAATTCTATTTAAAAAAGCAAATAACAAGTCTGGTTTTAGATTGCACTATTTGCTATATTTCTTGTTTACTTTTTTAATAGGAGTATTATCAATTAGATTAGAACACATTTTACCTCAACTTATAAATTTAGAACTTGGCTCTAACTACTTTTTCTATTTAGTATTGGCTGGGCTTTTGATGTCTGCAGGAGTGGTTATTCCTGGTGTAAGTAGTAGCGTAATTTTAATGACATTAGGCGTGTATACTACATACATTTCAGCTGTTGCAAATATTGATTTAAGTATTTTATTTCCTATGGGAATTGGACTTTTAATTGGTAGTATTCTATTTTTAAAAATTATACAATTTTTGTTTAGTAAATACTATGTCCAAACTTTTTATGGGATAATTGGATTTGTACTAGGTTCTGTATTAGTTTTATACCCACGGTTTCACCTTTAATTTAGATGGTTTTATTTCTTTACTTTTATTTGCTATTGGGTTCTGGCTAAGCCTACAATTAGAAAAGAAAGAAAGCGTCTAAGCTTTCTTTCTTCTTAAAATCCATCCACCTTCTGCTTTAATTGGTAATTTCATTAAAACAGTTTGTTCTGCTTTTCCCGGATTTACAGTTGGTATCTCTTCTTCTGTTTCTGAGTCCCATAAAGTTTCTATTTTAAAGCTTACAGGCTCTATTTTTCCAGGTATTAAAATTTCCATTGTATCTCCAACAGATAATTTATTTCTAATTTCAATTATGTATTTATCTCCATTTTCATTTAACACTTTTCCGCCAAATTCATAATTTGGATTATATTGTTTACCATCATACTCTTGGAAATCCTTATTATTTCTATCATTGAAATAGAATGTTGTTAATCCTCTTGTTTTTGTCTTTTCTAATTCACTTAAATATTTTGTATAATCATAATGTTCTGGATCATTTATATAGTCATCAATTGCATTTCTATAAGCATTTACTACAGATGCCAAATAATATTCTGTTTTTAATCTACCCTCTATCTTTAAGCTATCTACTCCCATATCAATTATTTCAGGTACTTCTTTGATTAAACACAAATCTTTTGATGAAAATATATATGTACCATTTTCATCATATTCAACTGGCATTAAGTTTCCAGGCTTGTTATGTTCTTCAACATATACATTATATGCCCATCTACAACTTTGAGCACAATCTCCAAGATTTGCACTTCTACTAGCCAAGAAATCACTTAAGAAACATCTTCCTGAATATCCAAAACAAATAGCTCCATGCACAAATATTTCTGTTGTTAAATCTTTTGGAGTGTTATTTATAATATCTCTTACTTGTTCTTTATTTAACTCTCTACCTAAAATAACTCTTTTAGCTCCATTTTTATACCAAAAGTTTGCACTATGATAACTAACAGTGTTTGCTTGTGTACTTACATGTATCTCAACATCAGGTGCATATTGTTTTAATATTTCCATTACACCACCATCAGAAGCTATAATAGCGTCTACTTTTAGGTCATTTAACATTTTAGCTTGTTCCTTTATTTCCTCATAATAACTATCCCAAGCATAAATATTTATAGCAGCATAAACCTTTTTTCCTATGCTATGTGCATATTTAATTGTTTTAGCTAAATCGTCATTATCAACTTCTGCTCTACTTCTTAACGAAAGAGCTCCCGTACCACAGTAGACTGCATCTGCTCCATATAAAAATGCTGTTTTAGCTTTTTCAAAAGATCCTGCTGGTGCTAATAATTCTGGTTTTATTTTATTCATTTTATTTCCTCATTTCTAATTAAAAATCCATATATAATTATACAATATTTGTCATATTTTGTCCACAAAAAATCCTACGAATGGCATTTCGTAGGTTTTTTATGCATTACCTTGCAAATCATTAAACTTCTTTATTAAGAAAAATTGCTTTTCTTAGTATATATTTATATTACACCAAAAGTTAAAATATGTCAATAATTTTGCTTTACTTTTTCATTAAAATTTGATAATATATTACTAGTTTTAAGCAGGAGATTTTTATATGGAAACTGTTTCAAAAAAGAAAGTAAAATTAAATAGAGCTCAATTACTTATTTTGTATTTCTTTTTATTTGCATTTTTAGGCTGGGTTATGGAAACTTTGTATGCTATATATAACTTAGGTCATTTTGTAAAAAGAGGGTTCCTATATGGTCCTATTTGCCCTATATATGGATATGGAGCTTTAATGCTTATTATATTTTTTAATAAATACCAAAAACATAATTTTAAACTTTTTATATATTCTGCAGTTGTTTTCTCTGCCTTTGAATATTTTGTAAGCTACATTTTAGACGCAATGTTCGCAATGCACTGGTGGGATTATACAAATGAATTTTTCAACTTAAATGGACGTATTAGTATTTTTTATTCATTTGCTTGGGGTATTATTGCAATATTATTTATAAATCACGTATACCCATTTTTCAAAAAGCATGTGAATATTATACTTTCTAAAATTCCATACATTTTACAGATTATTTTAGTCTACTCATTTTCAGTCATATTAGTAGTCGATACAATTGCTTCTTGTGTAAGATATTTAAATTAAAAGGTAACCTTAATTGGTTACCTTTGATATTGCAAGTCCGTCTCCTACTTCTAATATTTTTGTTTCTAATTTATCATTATTAGTAATCTCGGCAATATATTCTCTTAAATTTCTAACTGCAGTTCTTTGTTTGTGTTTATTGTAATCACTCATAACATATCCTTTATATAGCACATTATCTGCAATTATTACTCCACCTTGTCTTATCATTCTTAACGCCTGATTCAAAAAGAATGGATATTTTCCCTTTGCAGCGTCTATAAATACAACATCATATTCATCATTTAAAGTTGGTAAAATTTCTACTGCGTCGCCTTCATATATATTTATTTTATCTTCTACCTCTGCCTTTTTTATATTTTCTCTTGCTTCTTTTACTCTTTCTGTATCTCTTTCAATTGTATCTATTTTGCCATTTTCTTGCAAATATTCTGAAAAGCAGATGGCTGAATAGCCAACTGCTGTCCCTATTTCCAATATTTTATTTGGTTTAATTTCAGTTAAGATTTTAGCAACAACTTCTAAAGTATCATCCATTATAATTGGTACTTTATCTTCTAGTGCTTTTTTCTTAATTTTTTCTAATTCAACGCTATTCATATTTTCCTCTACTCTGCTGTAGCTCTTCTTGCCATTCTTTCTCTATCTTTATTATTTAATATTTTCTTTCTTAGACGAATATTTTTTGGCGTTACTTCAACCAATTCATCTTCTGCAATAAATTCAATAGCTTTTTCTAATGACATTTGTACTGGTGGTACTAAACGAAGTGCATCATCAGAACCTGAAGCTCTAGTATTTGTTAAGTGTTTTTCTTTACATACATTTATAGATATGTCTTCATTTCTAGAGTTTATACCAACTATCATTCCCTCATACACCTCAACACCTGCACCAATTAATAGTTCTCCTCTTTCTTGTGCATTGTATAGTCCATAAGTAATTGATATTCCTGGTTCAAATGCTACTAAAACTCCTCTTGTTCTTGCTTGAATTTCACCTTTATATGGCTCATAATTATCAAATATGCTGTTCATAGTTCCTTCACCTTTTGTATCAGTTAAGAACTCTGTACGATATCCAATTAAACCTCTTGCTGGAATTCTAAATTCTATTTTAGTATGTCCTGCTTCAGCTGGTTCCATGTTTGCCATTTCAGCTTTTCTTCTACCTAATTTTTCAATAACATTTCCTATACAATCATCTGGTACATTTACAACCAATCTTTCCATTGGTTCACATTTTACGCCATCAATTTCTTTAAATATAACTTTTGGACGAGATACTAAAAGTTCAAATCCTTCTCTTCTCATTGTTTCTATTAATACTGACAAGTGTAATTCTCCACGTCCACATACTTCAAAACTATCTGGTGTGTCTGTTTCTTTTACACGTAAACTTACATTTCTTTCAAGTTCTTTAAATAGTCTATCACGAATATGTCTTGATGTAACAAATTGTCCCTCTTTACCTGCTAAAGGTCCATTGTTAACACTAAATGTCATAGATACTGTTGGTTCATCAATATCAACAAAATCGATTTTTTCTGGATTATTTATATCACAAACAGTTTCTCCAATGTTGATATCACCAATACCTGAAATACATACTATATCTCCAGCACCAACTTCTTCAACTTCTGTTCTTTTTAGACCTTGATAAGTAAATAATTTAGCAATTTTTCCTTGTGTTACTTTATCATCTTTTTTACAAACTGCTACACTTTGTCCTGCTTTAATTGTTCCACGTTCTACTCTACCAACTGCTAGTCTTCCTAAATAATCATCATAGTCAATATTAGAAACTAATAATTGCATTGTTCCTTCTTGCTCACATGCTGGTGGATTTATATTTTTGATAATTGTGTCAAAAATACATGTTACATTATCACTTTCATCTGTTAGATTCATTTTAGCTATTCCATTTTTGGCAGATGCATACACAACTGGGAAATCTAGTTGTTCATCATTTGCATTTAATTCAATAAATAACTCTAAAACTTTATCAACAACTTTTAGTGGATCTGCACCTGGTCTATCTATTTTGTTTATAACAACAATTGGTTTTAAATTTAATGCTAAAGATTTCTTTAAAACTTCTCTAGTTTGAGGCATTGGTCCTTCAAAGGCATCAACTAATAAAAGTACACCGTCTACCATTTTAAGTACACGTTCTACTTCTCCTCCAAAATCAGCATGGCCGGGCGTATCTACTATATTTATTTTTATCCCATTATACATAACTGATGTATTTTTAGAAAGAATTGTAATTCCTCTTTCTTTTTCAATATCTCCTGAGTCCATTACTCTTTCAGCTACTTGCTCATTTTCTCTAAACACATGGCTTTGTCTTAAAAGAGCATCAACTAATGTAGTTTTTCCATGGTCTACGTGTGCAATTATTGCTATGTTTCTAATATTTTGATTATTCATTTTTTATTACCTCTATCTCTATTTTTTAGTTCAACATTTCAATTATACTCTAGTAGCAAACATTTGTCAACATAATATCAATTAAATATATATACATTTGTGTTCTTCACGTTCAATGAATTTTACCAAACTATTAAATCTTATCGCCAAAGTTTTAGTATTTCCATCTGGATGGAATAAAAGAATTTTATCTCTTAACTTGCTATCAATTATTAGTTTTACTTGATTGTCAAAATCATTAACTATTGCAAATGGTGTAACTTTTCTATCTCTTATTCTAAAAACTCCTAGTAAATCAAGTTCAGTTGCAAAGCTTAAAGGTAATAATCTCAATTTTTGTGCTAAAGTTTTTAAATTCACAGTCTTGCTTTCTTCAAATACCAATAAAAAGTAATTTCCTTTTTGATCTTTAACAAAATAATTATTACATTCTGTTCCATTTAATTTATCTTTTATAACTTTTGCATCTTTTCTCGTACATACTGGTGGATGCTCCAACAATTTGTATTTTATATTTAATATATTTAAAATTCTGTATATATTCATGTTTCCCTCTTTTTCATATATAGCTACTTTTCTAGCATTATAATATTATCCATTATTTCTTTACTTACCTTTTCTAGAACTTCTTTTTCCGGTTTGCTAGTTTTATATTCACTAAAATCTAAAGGTTTTCCATAATATATAGTTACTTTATGAAATGGCTTCATTTCTCCAGAAATATTTACTGGAATTACTGGAACTCCAGTTCTTAATGCCATAAATGCTGCACCATTTTGTGCTCTACCATTTTTGGCCATTCCCTTTCTTGTTCCTTCTGGAAATAGCATCAGTATTTCTCCATCTTTTAATACTTTTAAAGAATGCTTCATAGAGTCTAAGTCCATTTTTCCTCTTTTAACAGGAAATACAAGGCACTTATCTCCTAACCAATATATAAACTTATTTTTAAATAGTTCTTCTTTTGCCATAACATGCATCTTTCGTTTAGTGGAAGAAACTAAAATTGGTGCATCCCAGTTGGATTGGTGATTAGCACACATAATATATGCTCCTTCTTTTGGAACGTTTTCCTTTCCCACTAATTTTACTCTAAATACAATTACTGAAAATATATGTACTAAAAATACTATTACACTTCTAAGCATTTCTGTTTCTCCTCAAATACAACTTAAAGGAATGCGAATTTGCACTCCTTTAAAATTATATATCATATTTACTTTTTTGTCTATTTATTGTGAAATTTTTTATTTATTTTTTAACACTTTCTCCATTAATGCATCTTGCAGTGTTTTTGAAAAGTTAATGTTCAATTTTTCCGCTCTCTTATTTAACCAAAATGGTATTGTAAGATTCTTCTTTACCGACTTTCTACTCCCATATTTTTGACTATATGCTCCTAAGTCAAGCAATAATAAAGTTACAAATCCATTTTCATTTTCTAGTTTTACATCCTTTATATCACTTGCTTTTGGCACTTCTTCATTATTTTCTACTGATGTTAATAACCAACCTAGCGCAGCATCTTCTGCCATTTGAATTGCCTCTTCTAGAGTATCTCCTTGTGTACAGCAACCTAATAAATCTGGAAATTGCACGCTAAACCCTCCATCTTTTTCTTTATAAAAACATGCTGGATAAACAACTTTCATTGTTTTACCTCCTTAATCCCTGCTTGCTTTAATATCGCATTCAAGGTTTCTTTTTTTATATCTCCTCTATGTTTAGGTATTGTTACTTTTCCGTGGCTTTGCTTTGTGTTTATATTGTATATGAGAACCCACTGAATCATAGTAATACCATCCATTTTTCTTTAGTATCTTTTCTAATTCAATAAATGTCATATTACTCCTTTTATATTAACACGCATAATGCGTACTGTCAATAAATTTTTTTAATTTTTACTTTTAATTTGGAAATTTTTTAAGATTTAAAAATTAAATGATTTAAATTATGAATATATAATATAGCCATTTGTAGTCATTGTCAAGAAAAATCGTTCGACAAAATTCTACAAAAATAGAAGAGAAATGACCTATCATTTCTCTTCTACTTATCTAGCAATCTTACTCTCCTAATACTTCATCAATTTTTTCTTTAGCAGATGTTACTGATGTTGAATTTGGTACCATTACATATAGTTTTGTGCTTCCCATTGAATATGTTGATGAACTTGCACCTGTACCTGTTAAAGAATTTGATTTTATTGTCCATGAAGACATATTATTAATTTGATCTTTTACTAATTTACTAATATCATCTTGTTCAATATTAGTTTGGAAACTTCCTTTTAATGAGTCTAAGATATCTGTATATTTAGTTAATAAAGTAGTACTATTTAATACTTTTTTCATAATTGCTTCAATAACATGTTGTTGGTTTTTAACTCTTTGGTTATCTCCTGATGCAAAAGAATACCTTTCTCTACTAAATACCAAAGCAGCATCTCCATTTATATGGTTATATCCTTTTTTAAAATTATATCCATCTCTTGAAAAATTATAATCTGAATATACATCAATTCCACCTAATTTATCAACTAGTTTAATTACTGTTGTAAAGTTAACTCTTACATAATAATTTATATCAGTATCAAGCAAATCTTCTGCCGTTTTAACAGTTTCATTTACACCATATATTCCTGAATGAGTTAATTTGTCTTTTGCTCCATAACTATGAAGTGTAACATAATAATCTCTAGGAATTGATGTTAATAGTGCTTCATGTGTATTTGTATTAATACTCATTAAAATATTAGCATCACTTCTTGATACATTACTTATATTTCCAGATGTATCTATTCCACTAATATATACATTAAACTTTCCACTTTTAATATTATATTTAGAATATGCATCTTCCGCTTTTGTATTTGTTTGGATTTCATGTTTTATAGTATAAAGTATTTTCGTACTTTCTTTAAAGTTTTTTATTTCGTCTTCTAACATACTATATTGTGTAGCACTAATTAATATTACATCAACATTTTTGTCAATTAACTTATTACCTAAATCTAATAAGTTTTCTTGATTTACTAATGTAACTCTTACTTTCTTAGTTACTTCAGACTTTACATCATCTGCTACTTGGAAGAAATGGATGTTTTTATTTTCTATGTCTTCAATTTTAGCATACGAACTATCTTTTCTAACAATTAAATAATATTCGTCTGTCTCTTTAGTTTCTTGGAATACATCTCCTAAAAAGCTAATAGTTGCTAATGCATAGTTTGTTACGTAAATATATATTCCTGAAACAAATAAGATAATTATTAGACTTATTATTGTTAATTTATATGTTTTATGCCTTTTTACTAAACCTATTACCATTGCTAATGTAAATACTATTTCTGCAATTGTAAATATTGTTATTACCCAACCTGGTAGCAAATTTAATTTTAATATAGCAATATAGAAAATTATTGTAATTACAACATATGCAAACGCTATTAGTTTGAAAAAAGTATCTAATGCTTTGTTATCTTTTCTTCCTTTCCTACTTGTAGCTGTGTTCTCTGTTTTCATTCTTTTACCTTGTGACATTGATTACCCTCCTCTATATTTTATTTTTTCTAGTATTCTTAATGAATCTAATCTTAATCTTTCCAATGGAGCTCTATTCCACCATCTTGTATGGACCAAAATTAAAACTCTTTTCTTATTTTCTTTTATAGCTTGTTTCGGTTCTTCTTTCCAAAACTTTGGATACATTCCGTCGGCTGTTCTAAAATCAAGCTTGTCCTCTATATCATATGCTTCAATAATTTTTAATTTTTCTTTAATATCAGGTTGGTACAAGGCTTTATTTGTAATATTTATTTGCCTATTTACAAAGTCTCCATGCGATGCTATAGAATAAATTTTCATATTATTTTCACACTCAATATTATGTATGTTTTTTATAAATATTTCTTGTATTTCTTTTAGATTTTCCTCTACGAATTTTCTACTTATATTTCTATTATCTTTACAATATTGTGCTATTTCCTCATAGTGGTACCCTACTTCACTTCCATATTCTAATATGTCATGTATTAGTTTCTTATCCATAGTACATAATCTAAAGTAAAATGTTGACTTTACATTCAATTCTTTTTCAATTTCAAACATATGTCTTGCAATTTTTACGTCACTATCAACATCATGTCTTATAAATATGTATTTCTTATTACCATCTCCCATTTGTTTATAATCTTTAACACATATAAATTCATAATCATTGTTCTTGAAATTTAATATAAAATCTTCATATTCTTTATATCTATTATGCATAAGATAATCATTATATATTCTATGCCTCATCTTTTCACTCCTCAACTTTTTTGGGTTCAAAATTAAACCTCATAAAAAATAATGATAATAAATATACACTTATTCCTACTAACATTGCTATAATCGATTTTAATATATCGTTTAATATTCCATTGTTTATAAAAGTATTATTTATTATTTTACCAACTATAATTATAGTTATAGTCATTATTACTGTTGCTATAAGTATCTTCATTATATCTATCCATAATTTTTTTCCTATTAGGCTTCCTCTTTTTCGGTTAAACATTACAATTAATAATATTGTAGAAATAAACGCTGCAATAACTGTCGCTATAATTATTCCAATATAGCCCATGACTTTTGCTAATACTACGCTAAAGACAATATTTATAATAATTGCTATTATGGCTGATTTAGTAGGACTTTTCGTATCCTGCATAGCATAAAACACTTTAAATAATATTATTTTTACACACACAAAGGTTAATGCTAATGAATATATTGCCACTGCCATTGATGTTATCTCTAAGGATTCATTATTAAAAGCTCCTCTAAAAAATAATATTTTTACTATTGTCTTGGCAAAAAAAGCTATCAATACAGTTGCTGGTATTGTTATAAAGATTATTATCTTCAATACTTTACGTGTTTTACTTTTTACTATTTCAATTCCATTCTCATTAAACGATTTTACTATATTGGGAAAAAATACAGTGACGATAGATGTTGCAAATACGGATGAAACCATATCTACAATATAATGTGAATAGTTTATTGCTGATATATATCCAGCTCCTATAGTACTTGCTATGGATTTATCCACTATCCCATTTACTTGCCATACGGCATCATTTAATATCATTGGAAGCGTTAGTATTACTAGTTTTTTCAAATGTTCATCTTTGAAATTTAATTTGATTCACTCGCTTTATTTGTTTTATTTAATTCATTTGCATTATTTTATAGAACCTCGAAAAATTTAACAGATATGCGATATTTATCTTTTCTCATAAATAAGTCATCCCGGCAAGCGTATTAAGATTGCCGGGATGACTTATATTTTTAAGAAAGCAATTCAATAAAGAGCACAGTTTCATCACAAGACATTCCGGTGGCTGGTCAAACCGCAACAGGAAAAGTGAGTAAAGACAACCGCCTGCGGAGATGGACACATTTATATGCGAACGTCTTCACAATTGAACGTCTTACAACCAAACGTTTTACAGTCAAATAGCCTACAGTCGAACAGCTTACAATTAAACAAATTTATAATTGAACGGCTCTACAATCGAACGGTTTACGATTGAACGTCTTACGGTTGAATGGTTTACGGTTGAATGGTTTACGGTTAAATAGTTTACGGTCAAATTGCTTCGGTTGAATGGCTTACAGTTAAACGGCTCACCGCGCAAATATCACGCTTTTAGTCATATATAAATTAGTCAAGCTCTTTTTTGCCTGTGTATAGCTCGTAATACCTGCCTTTCTGTGCCAACAATTCATCATGATTTCCGCGCTCGATAATCTTTCCGCCTTCAAGAACCATAATTGCATCGGCATTGCGTACAGTTGAAAGCCTGTGAGCTATAACAAAAGTAGTCCTGTTTTTCATCAATCTATCCATTCCACGCTCTATATGCTTTTCTGTTCTTGTATCAACCGAGCTCGTCGCCTCATCAAGAACAAGTATAGGAGCCTTTGACAGCGCGGCTCTTGCAATATTAAGAAGCTGGCGCTGTCCCTGAGAGAGATTAGCTCCGTCGCCCTCTATCATCGTATCATATCCGTTTTCAAGCCGCACAATAAACGAATGCGCGCTGGCCGTTTTGGCAGCCTCCACTACTTCGTCATCGGTCGCGTCAAGACGGCCGTACCGTATATTTTCCCGCACTGTACCTGTGAAAAGATGTGTATCCTGAAGGACCATCGCAACATTGCACCTCAGAAAATCACGTTTAAACTTTTTAATTTCTATTCCATCTATAGTAATCTCTCCGCTGTCAATATCATAAAAACGATTTATAAGATTGGTAATTGTAGTTTTTCCCGCACCTGTAGAACCGACAAAAGCAATTTTCTGTCCCGGATGTGCGTACAATGAAATGTCGCGGAGAATAATCTTATCCTTGTTATATCCAAAGCACACATCACTGAAAACTATATCGCCGTTTATCGGTTTATCGACAGCATCATCCGCATCATTTTCTTCAGGAGGTTCATCCATAACTGCGAATACGCGCTCTGCTCCTGCCAGCGCGGCAAATATAGTAGACATCTGCTGAGAAATATTATTGATAGGCATTGAAAACTGCCTCGAATAATTCGCAAATACAGTCAGAGCACCCGGAGTAAATCCTCTTGTAACCATAAGAATTCCACCCGCTCCGATAGTAACGGCATAGCTTATCTGGGAAGTATTTCCCATGATCGGCCCCATAACGCCTCCGAAAAACTGAGCATTAAACTGTTTTTCCTTTAAATCGCGGTTCAGTGTGTTAAATTCATCAATGCATATGTCTTCATGGCTGTATATTTTTACCGTCTTCTGTCCTGAAACGGCCTCCTCAATATATCCGTTAACAGCGCCGAGAGCCTCCTGCTGTCCGGTATAATACTTTCTGCTCGCTTTTGCAATCAGTCCTCCGCCTTTTGTAAATATCGGAATAAATAATATAGTTATAAGAGTAAGCTGCCAGCTTGTCGTAATCATAAATACAAAAGTTCCGATTAAAGTAATTATACCGGAAATCACCGAAAGCAGCGAACCGTTGAGCATTGTATCAATATTGTCAACATCATTTGTAAAACGGCTCATTGCCTCTCCGGTAGGCGAAGAATCGAAAAACCTGACGGGTAGCTTCTGCAAAGCTTTAAAAAGATCATTTCTTATTTCAGCCACCGCCCCCTGTGAAACACTGAGCATCAATCTTGACTGAATATACGTGCAGGCAGCGCCAAATATGTATATAAGCGTCATAAGAGCAAGCGCGGTAAAAAGATAAACGAGCGTGTCCGTCCATTTGGGACCGGAAAGCATTACGCTGAAAAGACGAGTTTGAGTCAGTCTCCGAACCGCATTATCTGCCATAACGGCCGCCGCCCCATCCTTTGCAGTTGTAGTAACTCCGGCTATATTATTTATAATCGGAGCAAGCATATATGAGCCTGCAAGAGAGGTAAGCGTGCTGAAAAGCATACACAAAAGAACAAGAAAAAGCTTCAGACTGTGCGGCTTAATATAGATATAAAGCCTTCCTATAACTTTGGCAGCATTCTTTGGCTTACCTGATACAGCTCCCCTTCCGTGCGGCCCCGGTCCTCTCATACCCGGAACTGCACGTATTGCTTTATCAGTTTTTTTCACATTGGAAACATATTGACTTCTGAGCTGCTCAAGAGTTCTTCCCTTCAATTTTGCTCCCCCCTTTCACCGCCGTCTCATTTTCACTGACCTGAGAAAAGTATATTTCTCTGTATTCAGTATTGCTTTCAATAAGTTCTCTGTGAGTTCCCGTTCCTGTAATTCTTCCGTCATTCATAACTATAATTGTATCGGCATCAATTACCGAGCTGATACGCTGCGCAATTATTATTTTAGTGGA
>OGCO01000317.1_pt1 | contig 83074 bp, 78 predicted proteins | sample 1570171 | NCBI WGS metagenome assembly OGCO01 (sample SAMEA4370583, study PRJEB24528) | human gut metagenome
AAATCCAGTCTATGTGGATACCGGTATCAGGATAGAATCTGCCGCCGATCTCTGCGGCAAGTGTTTGGATGATGTTGCTACGGATGTTTTATATATGACTGGCAACGATCATGCACTGGAAGCAGCCGACCCGCTGGAGTTAGCCGAAATCAAGCGGCGCTGGGAGCCATATATCAACCAGCTGCCAGACTATGCGTATCTCTGCAAAGACCTGCTGAACGGAAAAATGTAATCTATCAAACGAGGTGTCAGGAGCCATACGGTGCTTCTGGCACCTTTTTTGTGAATTTGATTAAAAAGTCCTTGACAATTTGTCTCTGGCAAGACGGCCAAATCCATTCTTGTGTCAGCGGCGGTCCGGCTTGCCCCGTTCAATCTGCCCCAGATCAAGGCGCTCACAGACCATGATGATATGGATCTGTACACCCTGGGGGAGAAAAAGTGTGCCCTTTATGCTGTGATCCCGGACAATGACACAACGTTTAATTTCTTGGTCAGCCTCCTATATTCTCAGATCTTCCAGACACTGTATTACTGTGCCGACCAGCAGCACCACGGAGCACTGCCGCACCATGTTCACTTTATCCTGGACGAAGCGCCTTCGGTAAATTTACCGGGGCTGCCCCGTGAATTGGCGACCATGCGCTCCCGGAATATCTCGTGCAGTACCATCATCCAAAACATGGCGCAGATCAAGGAGCTATACAAGGATTCCTGGGAAACGATCCCAGGCAACTCGGACACTTTGCTCTACCTGGGCGGCAACGAGGCCAGCACCCATAAATACATTTCGGAAGCTCTAGGCAAGGCCACCATCGACACCAAGACCCATGGACAGACCAAGGGGCGCTCCGGTTCCTACTCCACCAACTTTCAGATGAGTGGCCGGGAGCTGATGACCCCCGATGAAGTCCGGGCCATGGACAACCGGTATGGCATCCTCTTTATCCGGGGAGCCAAACCAGTGATGGACTTAAAATACGACCTGATGGATCATCCCGCCGTCCGGGATACACCGGACGGTGGGGGACCACCTTACATTCACCACGGAACGGCGGACAAGCCCCTGCCAGGGGAGCCACTGTTCCGTGTTCATTTTTCCAACCAAAAAGGAGAGGATGCTACCCTATGAAACACGAAGTCAACCATATAGTATATTCTTCGGAGGGGGAGAAACGGGCCAAGAAGATCTATGCTCGTGTCTCTTCCCTGTTCCTGGCGCTGGTTTTAACGACGGTACCGGCTCTGGCAGTCAATGACCCGCTGGCGGCGGTGAATAATCTCAGCGACTTTATCTTTTCGCTCATCCGGGCCATTGGCCTGATCCTGCTGGGCTTCGGCATCTTGCAGGTGGGCCTGTCTCTCAAGAGCCACGACCCCTCCCAGCGTGCCAACGGGATGCTCACCGTAGCTGGCGGTATCGTTATTACCTTCACTAAGGAGATTCTGACTCTGGTAACAGGTGGATAAAAGCAATCTATGGGGAGAGCGCGGCGTGGTGCTCTCCCACTTTCTAACGAACGGGAGGTGTTTTGGATCGGAAGTGGAAACTGGATCGTAGACAATCTAAACTCTGCCCTGGAGATGTGGAATGAACGCCTGGCCGAGATCTGGCAGCTCATCAGTATCTCACCGGAAGAATTCAAAGGCGGTGGGGTGTGGAATGTCATCGTCAACATCAATGGGGCACTGAAAGCTGTCGGTTATGCGTTGCTGGTGCTGTTTTTCGTCATGGGCGTGGTGAAGACCTGCGGCAGTTTTGCGGAGATCAAAAAGCCGGAGGTGGCGTTCAAGTGCTTGATCCGCTTTATCTTGGCGCAAGCGGCCGTTACCTGGGGTATGGAGATCATGACGATGCTGTTCCGCGTGGCCCAGGGGATCGTTTCGACGATCATGGACTCGTCGGGGTTATCCGCCTTGTCTGCTACGGAACTACCCAGCAAAATGGTCAGCATCATTGAAGATGTGGGCTTTTTGGAATCGATCCCACTCTGGGCGGTGACACTGCTGGGATCTTTGTTCATCTGGGTGCTGTCCCTGGTGATGATCCTTACGGTGTACAGCCGTTTCTTCAAGCTCTATATGGCCACAGCCATCGCCCCGATTCCACTGGCCAGCTTCGCGGGACAGCCCTCCAGCAGCATCGGGACGGCATTTCTCAAAAGCTACGCTGCCATCTGCTTAGAGGGCTGTGTCATCGTGCTGGCTTGCGTGATTTTCTCTGCCTTTGCCTCGACGCCGCCTGCGCTGACAGAGGACAATTTAGCCGCTGCGACCATCGTATGGAACTATGTGGGCGAATTGATCTTCAATATGCTGGTGCTGGTCGGGGCGATCAAGATGAGCGACCGGATCATCCGGGAACTGATGGGGCTGGGATGAACTGGCCCAGAACTTATTGTAGGAGGAGATGCCTTGGAAGTACGTATCAACAAGGAAGTCAGAAACTATCAGGAGAGTCTATTCTTTGGGCTGTCCCTGCGACAATTTTTATTTTCTCTGGTGGCTGTGGCCGTTGCTGTGGGGATCTACTTTGGCCTGCGCCCGGTGTTGGGAAATGGGGAGATCGGCTGGGTGTGTGTCCTGGCGGCCTTTCCTTTTGCCCTAGGTGGCTTTTTTCAGTACAACGGCATGGATCTGGAACGATTTCTGCTGGCGGTGTTTCGGACCGAGGTCCTGACCCCAAAGCGGCTTTGGTTCCGCTCCGAGAATTTATATGCAACTCTTCTGGATCATGCAATTGGAAAGGAGCGACTGAGCCTTGATTAAGACCTTACAGAACACATTGAAGCAGGACCGGGAACGCTATTCTGTCCCCAAGTCGGTCCAAGACACCATCCCCATCCGCCGCCTGTGGCAGGATGGGGTGTTTCAGTTTGGTAGCAAGTATTCCAAGACCTTGCGCTTTAGTGACATCAACTACGCCATTGCCTCCAAGGAGGATAAGACGGCCATGTTCCTGCGCTATTCAGAACTGCTCAACGCCTTGGACACTGGCTCCACCACGAAGATCACCATCAACAACAAGCGGCTCAACCGCCGTAATTTTGAGGAAGAGATCCTTATTCCTACCAGAGGAGACTACTTGGACGGCGGACGGGCGGAGTACAACGCCATGCTGCTGGATAAAGTTACGGACTCCACCAACAGTGTGGTGCAGGAGCGCTACATCACAGTATCGGCCCACAAGAAGAACATCGAAGAAGCCAGGACCTTTTTCAGCCGGACGGTCAATGACATCACCTCTCGCCTGAGTCACATGGATTCTCACTGTGAAGAGTTAGACGCCGTGGAACGACTGCGGGTCCTCCATGATTTCTACCGAGTGGGAGAGGAGATGCAGTTTCAACTGGACCTGCGGGCCTGCATGAAGTCTGGTCGGTCGTGCAAGGATGCGGTCTGCCCGGACAGCATGGAGTTCAAGAAGGATCACTTTGTTATGGGGGAGAAATTTGGCCGAGTCCTATTCCTGAAAGAGTACGCCAGCTATATCAAAGATTCAATGATCCAGGAGCTGACCAGCTTGGACCGAAGCCTCATGCTGTCCATTGACATTATCCCGGTCCCCACAGATGAGGCTGTGCGGGAAATGCAAAACCGCCTGCTGGGAGTGGAGACGAACGTGACCAACTGGCAGCGGCGGCAAAACAACAACAATAACTTTTCTGCTGTGGTGCCCTATGACTTGGAGCAGCAGCGGAAGGAGACCCGTGAGATGCTGGATGACCTCACCACGCGAGATCAGCGTATGATGTTCGCAGTGGTTACGCTGGTCCACTTGGCGGACAGCAAGGAGGAACTGGACAGCGACACGGAGACATTTCAGTCGATGGTGCGGAAGCACTTGTGCCAGCTTACGACCCTGAACTGGCAGCAGGCAGAGGGATTGGTCACGGCCCTCCCGCTGGGCGTGCGGCGGATCGATGCCCTCCGCACGCTGACCACGGAAGCCCTGGCAGTTCTCATGCCCTTCAAGGCCCAGGAGATCCGGGACCGGGGCGGAGTATATTATGGCCAGAATGTGATCAGTAAGAATCTCATCGTGGCAGACCGACGCCAGCTCTTGAATGGCAATGGCTTTGTCCTGGGCGTGTCCGGCTCCGGCAAGTCTTTTACTGCCAAGCGGGAGATGGTGGCTCTAGCCCTATCCACCGAGGATGATATTCTCGTCATCGACCCGGAAGCCGAGTACCGGCCCCTTATCGAAGGGCTGGGAGGGCAAGTCATCAACATCTCAGCGACTTCGCCCAACCACATCAACGCCATGGATATGGAACAGGGCTACGGTGATGGGGAGAACCCTGTGGTCTTGAAGTCCGAATTTTTGCTGTCCCTGTGCGAACAGCTGATCGGTGCAGGCAAGCTCTCTGCCAAAGAAAAGTCGATCATCGACCGCTGCACCGCCCAGGCCTACCACGACTACATCCGGGGTGGCTACCAGGGCGAAACCCCTACCCTTCAAGACTTCCATGCAGAACTACTGCGCCAGCCGGAAGGGGAAGCCAGGGACGTTGCGCTGGCCATCGAACTCTTTACCGAGGGCAGCCTGAACACCTTTGCTAAGCCTACCAACGTGGACACCAGCGCCCGCATCCTCTGTTATGACATCCGGGACCTGGGCAAGCAGCTTCTGCCGGTGGGGATGCTGGTGGTGCTGGACAGTATCTTCAACCGTATCATCCGCAACCGCTCTTTGGGGCGGAACACCTGGGTCTATATCGACGAGATCTACCTGCTGTTCCAGCATGAATACAGCGCCAATTTTCTCTTCACCCTCTGGAAGCGCGTGCGGAAATACCGGGCCTGCGCCACAGGGATCAGTCAGAACGTGGAGGATCTGCTGCAATCCCATACGGCCCGGACGATGCTGGCCAACAGCGAGTTTCTGGTCATGCTGAACCAGGCGGCTACGGACCGGGTCGAGCTGGCCCGGCTGCTGAATATCTCGGATAATCAGCTTTCCTACATCACCAACGTGGACTTTGGCCGGGGATTGGTGAAGTGCGGCAGTGCCATCGTACCCTTTATGGACAGCTTTCCGAAGCACACAAAGCTCTATCGCATGATGACCACGAAGCCATCCGACTTGGGGTGAGATGCCATCGAGAAGATCAAGGAAAAACCTGCGTTTTCCAGCCGGGTCAAAGAGAAAATGGCCCTGGTGCCCAAAGAGGCAGTTCATAGGACGGTAAACCAAGGTGCAGAACGCCTGCGGACCCAGATCCGGGAGGTGGCACAGGAAGGAAAACGAGATACCTTCGGTGGAGATCAGATCGAGGATCGGACAGTAGATGTGAGCCAACTGGCAGCACGGGGCGCTGTGAGGCTGGCAAAGCAAGTGCAGAAAAAACAAAAAACAGAACGGCAGCAAGTCTTTCAGCAGCAGAGAGTTTCCCAAGTGCAAATAAACAGGGCAGCTCAGGAGAAAAGAGCAGTGCAACCGTGGCTGAACCAAGAAAGCAACCAGCAGACGGTCAACATAAAATCAAAGGAAGTTTATCTGAGCCAGCAAACAGAGACGCCGATCACGGAAGTAGTGAGAACGGAAAAAGTAAATTGGCGGTACATCCAGCGGGGAGTAAGACAGCAAACGATCCAGCAGCATCCTGCGCAACGAATCGGGATAGAACGGTCATCAGAGAAAGCTGTTCACTACAGAGCAGAGCATCGACATCGAACGCAGAGAAGCACGCCTTCGATTCGGGAGCCGAGGGGAAGGGAACGAGCCGTCTGGCAGAGCATAACACAACGGAGTGCCGTGCCCCCACGGGCAGCTGTGCAAGAAGCAAAAAAAGCTGCGGTCCAGCAAGCGACCAGGACACAACGGACGGCACAGGTGGCACAGCGAACGGCGAAGGAAGCCGCCAAAGCAAGCGGGCGAGCGCTGCGTGCCATTTTAGCAGCGGCACGCAGCCTCTATGCGGCCCTAGCAGCGGGAGGCATGGTCACGCTGTCCATCCTAGTGCTCATCTGCCTGTTCGGAGTTCTGGCCGCGTCGCCCTTCGGCATCGTCTATGCCAGCGAGGACGAGAAAGCGGATCTGACCTTACCTTCTGCTATCGCCACACTGAACGCAGAGTTTTCTGAACGGGTTGAGCAATGCAAAGAAGACTACACAGGCCAATATGACCGGGTGCAAGTGGATGCCTCTGCGATTCCAAACTGGACGGATATTCTGGCCGTCTATGCTGTGAAGACCTCAATGGACAAAGAAGACCCCGTGGAGGTAGCGACAATGGACCAGAAGAAGCTGGTACTGCTTCGCAAGATATGCGAGGAGATGACGCCCCTCTCTGCTACGTTGCGGTCGGAAGGGGAGAAGACAGTTTTGGTCATCCAGCTTCAATCGAAAACCTACCGGCAAATGGCGGACGAATACCACTTTAACCAGGAGCAGCGAAAGATGCTGGAGGAACTCATCGACTCTGGTTTGCTGGACCTCTTCTTAGAAGCCAACGAGCCGACAGAAGAAGACGGCCCCATCCAGCCGGGCAGCGGGGGCTACGCCTGGCCCTTGCCGGGCTATACCAGAATTTCCTCGCCCTTTGCGTATCGGAACTGCCCGTATCATGGTCGAGAACTGCACGGCGGCATCGACCTGCCTGCGCCCCGTGGCACGTCCATCCTGGCGGCGAAAGCCGGTGTGGTGGCCAAATCGACCTATAATGCATCTTATGGAAACTATGTTGTTCTGCGGCACCCGGATGGGACGCAAACGCTGTATGCCCACATGTCTGCCCGGACTGTAACTGCGGGTCAGACTGTTCACCAGGGGATGGTGATCGGCAAGGTGGGCAGCACCGGTAACTCGACAGGAAATCACCTGCACTTTGAGACTTGGACCAGCAGCTCCAGCGGAAGCCGGGTCAACCCGATGCAGTATTTTTGAAGTCTTTCTACGTTTACATTTTTTCCGCAATGCGCTCTTTCCTCCGAAAAGGAGGTGAAGAAAATGCAGACGATCTTATCCCTGGATGGGCCGTTACCAGCCTGTTCCGGTCTGCTGCTGGCGTTGTTGCTGTTGGTCCTGCTGGATTATATCACCGGTGTGTGTGTGGCCATCCAAACCAAGACGCTGTCCAGCCAGATCGGAGCCAAGGGCATTACGAAGAAAGTGGCGATGTTCGTTGTGATCGCGTTCTGCCATGTGCTGGATACCTACTTGCTCCAGAGTGAGACAGCGTTGGCAGCGCTCTCTTCGGTGTTCTACTTATCCAACGAAGCCATCAGCATCCTGGAAAACGTAGGCCGCTTAGGGGTCCCCCTGCCGGAAAAGCTTCGGTCGATCTTAGCGGCACTGAAATCCAAAGAAAACGGCAAACAGGACCAATAAGAGAAAGTTTTTGAAAAAAGTTTGAGGAGCGCGTTTACTTTTTGCTCCCAATACCATCTTTCTCTCTTGTCACTACTCAAAACCGCCTGGGAATTCACTTGCCGGGCAGCAGGCGGAGGAGAGCAGAGACAAAAATTTATTCTAAGGAGGCCATGTATTATGGCAAACAAAAGTATTGTCGTTTATGGCGGCACCCTGGCCGGTGTCGCAGCAGCGGCCAAAGCAGCAGGTCATGTGGACCTGGACAAGACCGACATCACCCTCATCGTCCCCGATCCCGTGGATCACAACGGCAACGGTGTCTCTCTGGGTGGCCTGGCTACTGTAGGTGGCCAGAACTACTTCGACATTCGTGATGCTGCTAAGTATACCAAAGGCTCTTTTGCTTGGTGGTATAGTCAAATGGGGGAGTATTATAGCATTCAGGATCTGTCTGACCTTTTGAAGAAGGATCTGACCAAGCCTGAGTTCAAGGGAAAGATTAACATCCTCTATGGTTACGACATCAAGAGCATTGGCTGGGGTGCCCCCGCCAACATCACCAAGGTCAACCTGTGCCAGATCGAGCAGGATTCGGATGGGCGCGTCATCTGGGGCACTAAGACCTGCACCGTAGCCGGTGATTATTTCATCGATGCCTCTGAGTCTGGTCGGTTAACCCGTCTCTCCAACTTCGGCGGCACCACTGGCCGGTACGATTGGCCTGCGGAAAAGCTGGGCGCAGATGAACAAGGTCCCAATGGCAAGGCTCGCCAGCAGGCAACGACCTTGATGTTTAAGATCAAGGGGATCAAGAAGGAAGTACTGAAGGAAGAGGACCGGAATGGCAATGTCATCGATGGTATTACTATGAACACCGATGTTAAGGGCCATTGGGGAGCCAATGGTGGCAAGGAAGCATACGCTGATACGACTAAGGCAATCTACAAGTTCAACGAAGCTCATCGTTCTGAGGGCATTGCCATTAAGCCGTTCAACATGGCAGAGGATGGTAAAAACTCTAACGAGTGGTGGATCAACACCCTTCTGGTCTTCAACGTGGATGGCCGCGCCTATAACCGCGACAAGGGCACCAGTGTATTCCCCAAGGATATGCGCTCTGACTATAAAACCGTGGACGATGCCTATGTTTTGGCCAAGAAGGTTCTGGAATACCCTGACTTTCTGCCTGCCCTTCGTTCCTTCCCCAAGTTTGAGAACGTGGAGCTGGTGAAGGACAGCAAGGGTAAGCCCGTGGTGGCGAAGATTCTCTACCTGCGGGAAACCATTCACTCGGCTCAGTCTTCCAGCGCTACGGCACGAAAGAACGGCAGCGAGGATAGCAACTATGCTGTCCACGCAAAGGATTTCTATGTGACGGGTCATGACAATCGAAACTATGCTAAGCGTATCGGTCTGAACTTCTACTGGCTGGATATTAACGCCTATAAGATCGAGGACCTCAAGGATGCAAATGGTAACTACATTTGGAGTGACATCACGCCGACGCTCCGAAAGGATGTTCCCTTTCCCAAGGATAGAGAACAGCGCGGTAAGTATCCTGCTAGCCCTGCATACATTCCCTACGATGCCCTTGCGACGAACTTCGTCTATAACCTGCTGATCCCTGGCTATGCTGTGGGTATTGCTTCCTTCGGTTGGGCAGAAGCACGTGTGTTACCTAGCCAGTGTGTACTGGGTGATGCTGCTGGTGTGGCTGCGGCCTATGCTGTGACCAACAACAAGCAGCCGCTGAACTTCGGCAACGCGGACATTGCCAAGATCCAGACTACACTGACTCAGAGCAACGCTCTGCTGAATAAGTAAGAATCTGTAACAATAAAGGGGAGGTTTCCTCCCCTTTATTGTTATACTTGTTAATAGGCAAAGAAAATGATATCGGATACACTGCCGTTATGCTCAGCACTCATCAAATATGTAGTATCTACTACATTGGTAGACGAAGATACTGTAGAGGTGTAGAGAGTAGAGAAAATAGGATAGTCTGGTTCTGGAGGATGGTAGCGTAGGGCAGAATCTCCAGTTTCCGGGTATTTTTCCTTTAGCTCTGCTTCGCTGCATCCAACTCGAATCCCACGCTGGTTGACGTAATCAGGAGAGTTTGTTGAGATCCAGCCAATAAAAACACATCGAGGATTTTCTTCGTCTACGTAGTAGGAAATGCGTAGGTTATCTTTGTCATACGTGTTTGTGACTTTGGTGATGACGCTGTTTTGAGCACCGTAGAGATCATATTTTTTTTGCTCGATCACAGTAAACCCCTCTACAAATGCGGTCAGTTCTTCATAAGGGCGCTGCCCAGGAGAAAGCGTTTTGCCGGTTCGTGTGTTTGTAAGGGTAAAACCTGGGATGTCAGTATAAAATCCACGATGTAAAAAGTTGTCGAATTTTTCACGTGTCTCTGGCAGGGCCAGCCGTGCTACGATCGCAGCAGTTTCTGCACGGGTGATGGTCGAGTCCGGGCGGAAGTCGTGGGTCTTAGGTTCCCCGGCTAAAACACCAGCGCGGTACAGCTTGAAGATGTCTGCGGCATATGGAACAGGAGATAGATCATCTCGTTCTACGTCATTGATCGACAGGATCGTGTTGATCTTCTCCAGCCCATCCTCCGGCAGGCTTTTGGCGAAGATGTGCGCCATCTCGCTGCGGGTGGCGGGGCGGTCATAGTTGGTGAACTCGTCTTTTTGCAGGATCCCATTGGCTTCGGCGTAAGCAAGATAGGGGTCGGCCCAATGCTTGCCTGTGCCGGGTTGGAGGGGATCCGCTTGTCCGGTGTAGAGCGCGTGGATGACGCAGGCGATCTTCACGGCTTCATTGAGCCGAAGTGTGCCCTCTGGATCGAACTTAGTTGGACTCATGCCATTCAGAATGTTCAGCTCACAGGCGGTTTTGATGACACCCTGTTTGCTGGAGCCATACCACTTGCTCTGGTCGATGTCGGTGAACTTCTCGTAGGTACCCAGGTTGGTCTTGGCGAATGCCTGGAAACCCATGGGGGAAGCGGCCAGGGCAGGTGTCACCAGACTGAGACACAGGACAGAGGCCAACAAGCTGCAGCAGAGTTTCTTTAAGGGTCTCATAAAATGCTCCTCCTTTTCGGGGCCTTTTTAACCCCTTTCAACTATAAAGATAGAAAATCAGAAAAAGTGCAACCGACTTTTTCAAAATTTGCGAAAAAAATTTCTCCTGCGGAAATCTTTTGCTTTTCACAGGAGAAATCGTGTTGCACTTTTTGGGTTTTGGAATCTTATGATAACGAAGGGGCTGTTAAATAACGTGCGGAAAAACTAGCAAACCCAGGGAAACATCAAAAAAATTGTAAAAGCATGTAACAAATCAGCCAGGTCAGCGTCTATTAAAATAGAAAGGGGTTTCAACATGACACAGAAAGAACAACTCTGGGAGAAGTATGAGGATGCCGTGTTTGCCATCTTGATGGACGCAGTTGCCGAACAAGAGGGCAAAAGGGGCTTGCAGTTGATGGAAGAGTTGGAGCATGACCCTTCCGCGCAAGTACCAGAGGAAGTGCAAAGAAAAGCACGGCTGATATTCAAGGCCACGAAGCAACTTTGTTTGAAAAAGGATCGTGGACATCCCTTGTGATCCCTATGCCTGAGATCGATGAAATTGTCTATCTAGAATCAAATGGAGTTTCGATGGATGAGGTAATAAAAGTCGCTGAAAATTTACCACTGTGACGGAGATCGCGGCAGTCTGGGAAATGAGCAAGCTAAAAAAGTCGTTGCAGGGCGAAATTTTTTGGAAAAGTTGGTTGCGTTTTTCCGCCTGCGGAGTCTTTATTCTATTGCAAGGGGGAAAAGATTCTCCCGGCGAGACGATGTGGGAGGGGACAGAATGAAACAAAAGGTCTTGGTGCTGGTGTGCGGTGTACTGCTGCTTTCGCTCCTGACGCTGCCGGCCAGCGCAGCAGAAAGGGACGGATGTTTTTCCACGGAACAATGGTTTACCGGGGTGTTCCGCCTGAGCGAGAAAGCCGGGTGTTCCAGCAGGCAGCGGCTCCAGCAGAGGCACATGTTTTCGCCGGTCACGACGAACTATGCATTTTCCATGCAGGCAGGGGAACAGACGGCGTACTTGAGCGGCACATTGGCCAACGGACAGACGGTGGTGAGGGAGAAGATCGTGCTTTCTTCCGTGCCCAGGGTGCTGGACGATGTCTTTTATCTTCCGCTGGAGGACGTGATCTCGGCCCTGGGCGGCGTTTGTCTGGTGGATGGAACGACGGCACGGGTCCTGCTGCTGGGACAAGATGTTACATATTTTGCGGGGGAATCTCCGGTGCTGTGGAACGACAGGGCCTGGATGCCGGAAGAGGATCCGGCACGGCCATTTCTCTGGAACCAAGCGTTTTACTTACCGCTGTCTTACGCCACCCCGCTGTTTCAAGAGGGGATCCTGCGGACGGGAGAGTACGGGATCGTTTGGGGGTAGGAGCGGTGAACAAAAATGCAGAGCAGAGTGAATATTCACTCTGCTCTGTTGAACTTGCGAAGTATAAAACGAGATTATTTTGTTTGGACCAAGCAGCGCTTTTTATAAAATGCAATGCCATAGCAGAGAATGGAGTCATAGTCCTCCTCAAACTCTTTGGCATACTGCCGGTCTTCGATCTGTTGCAGTGCCGCTGCGCAGCTTTCTTCTAATCCATCCAGTTTCTTGCTATACTTTGCCTCAAAGAGAACGACCTGCGGTCTGTCGGGATGGAACACGACAATATCGCTGCGGCCCTCGCCGTGTTCCCGGTTGGATTCTACCTCATAGCCGGAGCCAGCCAGGATGCCTGTCAGGAAGGCATGATAAAAATCCTCTTTGTAGTCGTGGTAGCTGATGGTCTTGTAGAGCAGCTTATTGATCTCTGCGGTCAGCGTTTCCGTGTCACCAGACCACATGGCATCAAACAAGGCAGTCAAATTCCAGGCCTTGGCACTCTCGTCAAACCACTTTTGGATGGTCGTCTCGAAAATTTCCCGGACTTCTGCATTGGGAATGATCAAGGCAGATGTTCTTTCTGGCAACGAGGTTGGGAGGTCTTTCTCCCGTACCTGTGTCAAGTAACCGGTCAGATAAAGGATGCTCCATAGATTCTCTTCGGAAGAGTGCAGGTAATCATAGGTCAGATCATCTTCGACCTTCTGAAGGATATAGCCACCAGATAACAGCGTTTCTAGCTTTTGAGAAATTTTTCTTCCTCGATAGTCAATAAACGACCGGATGATAGAATTGTCGCTGGTGTTCTTCCAATAGCTGGCGGGTTTCGCTTTGGGGTTGCGCTGGAGGTCTCTTAGGTAGTTCATCACGTCCCAGGGACAGTAGACGTCCAAGTTCCCGAAGTGATACCCGTCGTACCAGTTTTTGATATCATCCGCATGTTCCATGCAGTCTGCATCTTTGAGGATCTGGTCTACATCTGCTTGGGTGAACCCAAAGTATTCGTTCAAGTGAGAGGACGAGATCGTGTCGGAGACAAAGTTGTTGGTGCCGGTGAAGATGCTCTCTTTCGCGATCCGCAGACAGCCTGTGATCACAGCGAAACGGAGGGTATTGTTATCCTTCAAAGACGTTGTCATCATACTCTTGATGACGTTCAGCATTTCGGGATAATACCCATGAGCGCTAGACTTTGCCAAAGGAACATCGTATTCATCCAACAGCAAGATCACGGTCTTTCCATAGTGCTTGTACAGCAACGACAGCAGAAATTGGATGGAACGGAGCACGTCGATTTCGTTTGCGGTCCGTCTTTTCAGCTGTAAAAATAGAGCTTTATCGTCCTCACTGAGCTTGTTGCTGGTCAGCAGCTCACTGTAGCTATCGTAGAGCAAGCCGATTTCATAAACCATTTGCTGATAAGCAAGAGAAAACTTGTCGCCGTCAATATTTTTAAAGGAGAGAAACACGACCGGCCACTGGTTCATCCACTCTTTACAGAGCGCTGCGTTCTTGGAGATCTGCAATCCCGCAAACATCGCCTTGCTGTCTTTGCGAATGTCGAAAAAGTTGGCCAGCATGCTCATGCCCATGGTTTTCCCGAAACGGCGAGGGCGGGTGATCAGGGTAACTTCCGCCGTCTCTTTCTCCAGCAGGTCCGTGATGAGGCCCGTCTTGTCCACATAATAGTAATCGTAATTCCGAATCTTGGCGAAATCGGAAATGCCAACTGGGACTTTGAGATCATTCATGCCTATGGCCTCCTTCCAAGTCTTCGAGTTTGGTTTTATGATACCATGAAAGAGATGAGCAAAACAAGTCCTAAAACAAAAGGGCGAAGAGAGAAAAAAGCGGGGATTACCCGGCAAAGAGAAAAAGCGCATAAAAAACAAGCCCGGAGGAAAACCGAGCGAAAAAAGCCATATGAGAGGGCACTTTAAACGCCTCGCCGGAATGATCTGGATGCGCGGTAGGAGTGAGAGACGTGCAGAAGGGCGGCCAGCCCCTTTCTGGTTGGTTTTCTCTCAAGTCAATTTTACCAAAAAGGGGCTCCGCTTTCTATACCATATGAGTGATTTTCGGCTTCAGCCATGGCCGAAAACCATTGTAATCACTGCATTTCTTGCGTTTTGCTCATGGCTGTGGTATATCCGATGCAGATACCCTTGCTCGTCAAAAATCAGATATCGTCCGGAAGCCAAGCCTCTTCCGCAAGACTTCTTGTGAAAATTCGGCTTGCGTCGCTGTCGTACTTTGCCTGATGGAACTTAAAGAGCATGGAGCCGTCTTCCAGCCTTCCGGCAATCTCGATTTTTCCCTTGGGATGGGACATGCAGTATTTCAGGCATTTCCCCTGACCGTTCTGCATGGCTTTTGCTCCCTCAACAATTTCATAGCCCTGAGAAATCGGAACCTGAAACGAACTCTTGACGCCGGTAACGGGACGGCACTGGAATACATAGTAGGGAACTGCGCCGCAGGCGGTCAGCTTCCGCAGCAGCGTTCCCAATACAAGTGGGTCGTCATTGACGTCCTTGAGCAGTACGGTCTGATTCTTCACTGCCACACCGCATTCCAGCAACGTTCGCAAAGCCTGCTTCGCCTCATCCGTTACCTCCCTGGGATGATTAAACTGCGTAACGACGTAGATCTGCTTTTTCCTGCCGTATCGTAGCAGCGCACCCTGCAATTCGCTGTCTTCCGTGATTCTTGTGGGGAAAACCACAGGAATCCGTGTGGCAATACGGATCAGGTCCAGATGTTCCATTCCGGTGAAAGCGGTCAGATAGCGGATAATCGTCTTTGTCGGAAGCATCAGCGCGTCGCCTCCGCTCAGGATGACATTGGAAATCTCCTTGTGTTCGTGAATATAGCTCACAACGTTGAAAAAGTGGTGGGTGATCTCCTCGTCCGACATTCCGACCAGCCGCTTGCGGAAGCAGTGACGGCAATACATAGCGCAGCGGTTGGTTGTCAGAATCAGGGCACTTTCCCGGTATTTATGCTGAACGCCTTCACGTACAGTGTTGCTCGCTTCACCGCTGGTATCGAACGTGCCGCTTTGATCCGTCTCAAAGAAGGTGGGAATGCACATTTTTCGGATTGGGTCTGCCGGGTCATCCCAATGAATCAGGTTCAGATAATAATGGGGGACGGACATTGGGAAATGCATACAAAGCTCCTGCAATTGGGCAACCGCTTCCGCATTCAGTTCAAGCCGTGCTTGAAGCTGGGAAATATCCGTTATATTGTGTTTTAATTCTCGGCTCCAAGGCATGGAGAATCCTCCTTTTCGTAGTTTGTGGTTTGAAATTTCTGCATATTATTGATTATACCAGGATACACGGAGCAATTTCAAGTGCTAATATACGATCACCGCGTATCATTTTGATGAACGAGCCAGCCGCAGAAAGTTTCTGCGGTTTTTCTGCAAGCTGCTTGTTTTGTTTGGCAGTTTCCGAGTTCCGTTTGTTGAGGGTAGTAGAGGGAGAAATGTGCAGAAGCTGCGGCAGAGGGATAGTGTGAGTTGTCAGAGCAAGAAAGAGTAGAGTCTAAAAACTTTTAGCCTGTGCAGAGTATCTTTTCCTTCCAGTATCTGCTATACTCCTCTGTAAGGCGAATTTTTTTGAAAATTTGGTTGCGTTTTTCCGACAGGACACTCTTTATTATAATAGAGGGAGGTATTTGACGTGCGCCTCCCAAAGGAGAAAGGAGAAAGCGACGATGCTGAACCGCATTCTTACGCTGGCACTGATGCTGAGCGTTGTGATCTGCTGTATTTTTGTGTTCACGGAGGATCCCCCGGAGCTGGAACAGACCGGCCCGCTGCCGATCTTGATGTACCATGACGTGACCGATGGACCGACAAGCGACAACCCAATGGTGGTGACAACGGAAAAGCTGGAGGGGGACTTGTGCTGGCTGAAGGAAAATGGCTATCATACGATCCTTCCCCGGGAGCTGACAGCGGGAGAGCCGCTGCCGGAGAAACCCGTGCTGCTCACCTTTGATGATGGATACGTCAGCAATTACCGCCTTTTATTTCCGCTTCTGCAAAAATACCAGATGAAGGCGGCGATCTGCCTCATCGTCTCTCTGACGGACGAAGACCCAGAGGGGCATGGACACCTGACCTGGGATATGTGCCGGGAGATGCAGGCCAGCGGGCTGGTGGAGATCGGCTCCCATACCTACGCCCTGCACAACCTGGAGCAAAACGGCGACTATTTTGCAAAGGGAGTCAACGGCATCCAGCGCAAGACAGGGGAGTCGAGCTGGCAGTTTCAGATGCGGGTCTTGACAGACCTGAAAAAGAGCCGGGATATCTTACAGCGAGAGCTTGGTACTGCACCTCAACTGTTTGCCTACCCCTACGGAGAGACGGAACCGGACGCAGAGGCCTACCTGCGGCGCCTGTTCCCCATGACGGTCATCACAGGAAAAGGGGAGATCGGGACCCTGGAGGGCCGCTATCATCTGCCGCGCATTTCCGTCTGCCAGGAGACGCAGCTGGGGGATCGATCGTTATAAACGGCACCATGCGGCCAAAAATAGACGCGAAAAATATCAGTTCCCGGAACCCTTTGCGCGGCAAAGAGTTCCGGGAACTGGCATAAGTCAAGGTATTTGATCGGATTGGTGGATCACTCCACCGGTTCCAAAGGCTGCACCACGCACCGCAGACGCGCGGGGGAGTGGGGGTAGCGGCGGTAGAAAGCCGTCATGAGCCGGTTGGCGACCATGTGGCTGTTTTCATAGTTGGCCCTGGGCAGGAGGATCACATATTGCGAGACGCTGCACTGGGAAGCGACGTCCCCCTTTCGCAGGTTCTGGCGAATGAGCTCCTGGAGGTTTTCCATGGCCCGGGCCAGGCTGCGCTTGGGCAGCTCACTGCCGTCCTTGGCGGCGACGGTAAGCAGGCACAGATGCGCGGTATTTCCCGTGCGGGCCATGGTCCGGGTCTCGGACCGGTAGAGGATCTTGAAAAAGTCATAGGTGCAGAGCATGGCTCCGCCGACGACGTGCTCCTCTTTCAGCTGATCCCGCAGGTCCTCCACGGACAGGGCGTGGTTGTTGACGGTGCGGGTGGCCTTGCGGTAGAGGGCCCGCAGCTCGTCCGAGGGCATGACGCCGAAGTTGGAGAAAAACAGCTCGCTCATCTCCTCATACACGGCGATGGCCCCTTTTTGGTTCCCCATCTTGAGCAGCGTGCGGATGAGCTGGGCGTATAGTCTCTCCTGATAGGGCTCGATGCGTACGGCCTGCCGGGCCAGGAGAATGGCTTCCTGCAAGCGGTCCTGCTCCTCCAAAAGCTGGATGCTCTCCTCGGCGGTCTGGACGTACCGCTGGTGGTAATAGGTCGTGATGGGCACCAGCCACAGTTCACTGGACAGCTTGGGCAATATGTCGTTGGAGTAGAGCGCCAGCGCCTGCTGATAGGCGTCCAGCCGCTCGTCCCCCTCTAGCGTGGCCCCGCGGCTGCAGAGGGTGTCAAAGACCTCTGCGTCCACCTCCAGAGGAACGTCTGTGTTCCAGATGTAACAGCCGGCCTTTCGGCGCAGCAGCGTCCGCCCCAGGCCCTCCTGGAGCTTGTCCAGGGTGGCGCGGATGCGGTGGATCACCGACTTGAGCGCGTTGTGCGGGTCCGACGAGCGGGTGTCCTCCCCCCAGCACAGGTCCACCAGCTCCTGCTGGGAGATGATTTTTTCCCGGTGGTAGATCAGATACGCCAGGACCGCCCACACCTTTCGGGAGCGGTCGTCCTCATCCGAGATGACGGTTTCCCCATAGCGAAGGGTGAATTTTCCCAGAACTTGTATTTGTAAAATAGGTTCCATGACTTCCTGCATGCTGCCGCACCTCGATCGTTCCATTTCCTGTTTTTGAAGGCATTTTGTTGCTGTGTATCCTGAATTCTCTTGTCTCTAATAGGATACCATAAAATGCAAACAATTACAAACAAAATAGAGCGTTCCAGTACATCAATATTCCGGAAGTTGTACTTTTGTTGTTTTAAGCTGCGGTGAAAAAGAGGATTTATACCCGGTTTTCTAACGGATCTCCTGTATAATTTCCCTTGATTCAAACTGAACCTAGAAAGGGATGACCCCATGCAAAAGATGGAACGAATGCCCGGCGATGCGATCCATGTCTGTGTGGACGCCTATCCAAACCGCGTGCTGCAGGGCCGCCTGCAAAGCGCCGCTTGGGTGGGAGAGATGCCGTTCGTCAGCCTGATGGATTTTTTCAAGCAAGTGGAGCATCTCCTGGACGAGCAGCTGCCGCCCCAGGCTTTTACCACCATGCGGCGCTTTGGCCCGGTGGTGAAGCCGGAGAAGACTCATGGCGAGGTGGAGCAGAGTGCGTCGGGGAAGCTGGCCACCTTTTATGTCCGCATCCTCTTCCGGCAGAACGCCAGCTGGCAGGGCACCGTCCTCTGGTCCGAGGGCGGCCAGGAGGAACGCTTCCGCAGCGCCTTGGAGCTGGCCCTGCTCCTGGACAGCGCCCTGGAGCAGGTGGGCGAGCGCAGGTAGCCGCTGTTTTGCAACATGAAAAAAAATGAAAAAGGAACGAGCCCAATCTGGACTCGTTCCTTTTGGTGCGCGAGGCGGGACTTGAACCCGCACGTGCGTATTGCACACTAGAACCTGAATCTAGCGAGTCTGCCAATTCCACCACTCGCGCACATATTCACTTTTTAGCGCCGCTCACTTCGTTTCGGAAACTCACGTGCCGCTCAGTGCAGAACTTATAATACCATCGCCTTTTGAAAAAGTCAAGCGTTTTTTTCGACTTTTTCAAAGAAATTTCAAAAAAGTTTCCCACCCCGCCCGCAGGGGACGGAGTGGGAAATCACAGTGCCTGAGAATATTTTACTTCGTGCCGAAGATCCGGTCGCCGGCGTCACCCAGGCCGGGGACGATGTAGCCGTGCTCGTTGAGCTTTTCATCCACGGCGGCGACGTAGATCTCCACGTCGGGGTGGTCGGCGCGGACGCGCTCGATGCCCTCGGGGGCGGCGAGGATATTCATGAGCTTGATGTTCTTCACGCCGTATTCCTTGACAAAGGTGATGGCGGCGGAGGCGGAGCCGCCGGTGGCCAGCATGGGGTCGAGGATGATGACGTCCCGCTCGGCGATGTCGGTGGGCATCTTGCAGTAATACTTCACCGGCTCCAGGGTCTCAGGGTCCCGGAAGAGGCCGATGTGACCGACCTTGGCGGAGGGGATCAGGGTGAGGATGCCCTCGACCATGCCCAGGCCCGCCCGCAGGACGGGGACGATGGCCAGCTTCTTGCCGGCCAGCTGATAGGTCACGGCCTTTGCCACAGGGGTTTGGACCTCCACCGGCTCCAGGGGAAGGTTCCGGGTGGCGTCATAGCACATGAGGGTGGCGATCTCGCCCACAATCTCCCGGAAGTCTCTCACGCCGGTGGTCTCATCCCGCAGGATGGACAGCTTATGTTGCAGCAGGGGGTGGTCCAATACGTGTACCATTTCCATTTGTATCGTTCTCCTTTTTCTCAGTCGGTCTTAGGTGGTTTGTTTTTTTGCGGCTTCTTCCCGTTCCAGGCGCTCCCGCTCGGCCTGGGACAGGCGGTGATACATCGGCACCAGCTCGCCGGGGGAGACAGTCTGGCCGGTCCGGGCCAGTTCCAGCCCCATCCGGGCCACGCCCCAGGCGCTCTGCATCCGCAGGTTCGGGGGGGCTAAGACGGCGGGGATGCCGGCGGCGGTCAGGGCGTCGTAGCAGAGCTGCGCCCCGTCGCCTACGACGATCTGGGGGACGCTCGTCCCCTCCAACTCCTTGACCAGGTCGGCCAGGGCAATGGCCCGGTCGGGGGTCAGGCGGTGGGGGGCAGTGCCGTTCACCTGGAAGCGGGCGTTGTAGACCTGGTGCCGCCGGGCGTCCATGGCGGCGCAGACCTCCCCCTGGAACCCGGCCAGGCTCCAGGCCATGGCTTCCAGGGTCGAGCAGCCCGCGCAGGGCAGCTCCGCGGCCCAGGCCAGGCCCTTGGCGGCGGCCACGCCGATGCGCAGGCCGGTAAAGGAACCCGGCCCGGCGGCCACGGCGATGAGGTCCAGGTCCTGCGGCTTGAGACCGCACTGTTCCAGCAGGCCCGCCGCCATGGGCAGCAGGGTCTGGCTGTGGGTCAGACCCGTGTGCAGGTAGGTCTGGCCCAGTAACATTTCGTCCTCACACAGGGCGGCCGAGGCCGCGACGGCGGAGGATTCTAAGGCTAAGATCTTCATGGCGTCCTCCCTTCCGGCGGTTCGGGCTTGTCCGGGTCCCAGCCGTCCAGGCCGGGGCCGTGGAGGGTGATGATTCGCTGGCCGTCGGTCACGCCCCGGCGGATGTCCACCCAGAGGGTGTCCTCGTCCAAAGCGTCCCGGATGTTTTCACTCCACTCTACGGCGCAGATGCCGCCCCGGCGCAGGAAGTCCTCCCAGCCGATGTCGAAGAGATCGTCGGCGTCTCGCAGGCGGTACATATCAAAGTGGAACAGGGGCAGCCGTCCCCCCTCGTATTCGTTCACGATGGTAAAGGTGGGGCTGGTGACCCGCTGGGGGATGCCCAGGCCCTGGGCCATGCCCCGGACAAAGGCGGTCTTGCCCGCCCCCAGGTCCCCGGTGAAGGCCACGACGGCGCCGGGCTGCAAGCGCTGGACCAGCGCCCGGCCCAGGGCTTCGGTGTCCTGTTCGCTGGCGGAATATCGCTCCATGGCGTCACTCCTTCCTGCCCGTGGCCGCGCCAGGGGGCCGCCGGGTGTATATTCAATGTATTCTATCATAAAATCACGGCGGTTGCACCCCTCTGTGACAAATTTTTTGGCCCGGGGCGGGGTATTCTGGGGGAAAGACCGGAGAGGGGGTGCTGGGCGATGGGAAACGAGAGGGGAGAGCGGACGCTGTTTTTCCTGGGTCTCACGGCGTCTCTGCTGGGCTTGGCCCTCATTTACAGCGCCACCCACTACGACGAAGCCCTCCATAGTTTGGTCTGGAAGCAGGCGGCGGCCTTGGGGGTGGGGGTCGTGCTGTGCCTGCTCCTGTGGCAGATCCATTTGCGGGAGCTGGTCAAGCGGGCTTGGTGGCTGCTGGCGGTGGGCAATCTTGGCTTGCTGCTCCTGCTCATCCCCTTCGGCAATGAGGACGGGACGGGGAACAAGAGCTGGATCGCCTTGCCCGGCGGGCATTTTAACCTCCAGCCTGCGGAGTTTGGCAAGCTGCTCTTCCTGCTCCTCCTGGCCCTCCAGCTGACCCGGCTGGGGGAAGAGGGCGGCCTGAATCGCCCGCGGTCTGTTCTGGCCCTGCTGGCCCACGTGGGGGGGTTATGCGGCCTTCTGTATCTTGTCTCCGGTGACCTGGGGATGGCGGCCATTTACCTGGGCCTGTATTTCGGGATGCTCTGGGGGGCGGGGGTCCATCCCCTGTGGCTGGGGGGAGAGGTGGCTGTTGGGGTCGGCGGCCTTGTCCTCCTCTGGCCTCGCCTGCCGGAGTATATCCGCCTGCGCGTTCAAGTGGTCCTGGACCACGACCTGGATCCCTTGGGAAAGGGCTTTCAGCAGGGGAGAAGTCTCCTGGCCCTCGGCTCCGGGAAGCTCACGGGACAAGGCTACCTCCAGGGCATCCAGACGCAAAGCACCTCCCCCGCCGCCCTCCCCGCGCGGCATACCGATTTTCTCTTCGCCGCCGCCGGGGAAGAGCTGGGCCTGGTGGGTTGCCTGCTCATCCTGGGCCTGTTGAGTGCCATCGTTTTCCGCTGCATCTGGCTGGCCAAGACCAGCCGGGACCCCTTTTTCACCGCCGTGGCGTCGGGAACGGCGGCGATGTTTGCCACCCAGACGATCTTGAACGTGGCCATGTGTCTCTACGCCGCCCCGGTGGTGGGGGTGACGCTGCCGTTTTTCAGCTACGGCGGCTCGTCACTCGTGGCCTCCTTCGGGGCCGTGGGGGTGCTGGGGGCGCTGAAACGAAAATAGCCTGCTGCGGTGATATGCAGCAGGCTGTTTTATGGCGGCAGTGGTCAATCGTCCTCCTCAATGATGTCGTGAGAAACACCCTTTCCGGCGTTGAGTGCAGAGATGCCACGGCGCAGATGGGCCATGTTGCTTTCCGAGTAGAACGGGTCCGCAGAGACTTCAAACGGGATGCGCCGCTCCCTGCCGACTTTTTTGGCGAAGATGGTAAAGGCGGCGCTCATAGAAAGCCCCATATCCGCACAGGCTTGCTCCATGCTTCTCTTTACATTTGCATCCAACTTGAAATTTACGTTGACTGTGTTTGCCATAGAGCATCACTCCTTCCTTTGCTTCTATTATACGCCGAGAAAAGAAAAAGTAAAGAAGAATCATTTATCTTTTCTTGCCTAAAAATGAAATACAAAAAATTTTGAGAAAAGTGTCACAAATTGCCTTCCTGATCCGTTATAGTAGGTAGAAAGGGGGCGTGGACATTGAAACATGCAATCATAAACCGTATCGTCGCTGTCATTGCGCTGGCGGCGGTGATCGCCGCGCTGGTGTTCTTTGGCCTATGGAGACAGGTGGAGAGTCAGAGAGCCGAGCAGCAGAAGCAGCTCGACCAGACCTTTGCGATGCAGTTTTCCCAGCTATATGAAAACCTCTTCTGCACGGAGCAGGTAGAGAAAGTCCGGCAGGAATCGCTGGGCCAAGCGGCTGTGTGTGAGGCGGTGTTTGACGCTACTTCCTATCGGGACAATACAGCCCTGGGAGAAGTCATGCGGAACCTCTACGATTTGGCGCGGCAGGAAGACACAACATTGCTTCAAAAAATAGAGCAGGAGGACGAGCTGGTTGAAAAACTGGGCTATCTGCGGCTGCATTTGGACGATGAGAATTTGGTACAGGAAGTGCTGATGATGTTAAGGAAGGTATGAAAAAAGCAGCCACCTTTTTGGGTGGCTGCTGGGTCAGCGAGAAAGTTTATAGAGCATATATTGGTTCAGACTCACGCCTTCTATCTCGGCGGCTTCCTTTAAGGCTTTATGGAGACTGCGGGGAATGCGCAGGACCAGTTTGCCGCTGTACTCTTCTAAGTCCTGGCGAAACGCATCAAGAGAAACAGGAGCGCTTTCATCTTCCATGGCCATAGCAAGGCTGGCTTCTTCTCCGGGCGTAAGGGTTTCGGGGGGACGGGAATCAATGTCCGCAAAACGACGGGCGATCTCTTCGGGTGTCAGCTCTGGTTTCATAGAAAAGACCTCCTTTAATATTTAACTATATTTTAATATATATCATATATAGTACTATAAGTCAAGAGACAGAAAAAAGACATAGATTTTGCAACAATGGGCAAACTACCCTCAAGATTTGATTCGATCAAGGAGGGGTTTTGCATGGAACAGCGGCGTTTGATCTGGCGGGGGATGTTTTGCTTGCTCTCGTTGAGTTTGGCGGTGGGGCTGGCGGTACCGGCGCTGGCGTTGTTTCAGTGGGACGACGGGGTGAAGAACGACCTCTCGCTGCCCACGGCGGAGAACTTTTCGTTGGTGACCGAGCGGGACGTGGCCATCAGCGCAGAACTTTCCGGGGTGGACCCGGAGGGGGAGGTGCTGGAGTTTCGCATCACGAAGCGCCCGGCGCGGGGTGCCGTGACGCTGGCCGAGGAGGGGAGCGCCCGCTTCACCTACACGCCCTATGAAAACAAGACCGGGCGGGACCACTTTACCTACGTGGCGGTGGACCCAGCGGGGAACACATCTCATCCGGCGGTGGTATCAATTCGTATACAAAAATAGAAAACTGTCGAAAAGCTAGGAAATGCTGGACTTTTGCGGAGGAATTTGGTAAACTTGACGTGTAAGCACCTTCGCCATTGGACGCGGAGCCTGAACATCACAGGCAGCGCGTTCCCGCCAAGAAAGTGAGCACACCATGGAGCAAGCCGTGATCTATTCCCCCGTAGGCCCTTTGACCTTGTTCGCGGAAGACGATTTCTTGACCGCCCTGGTCTATGGTGACTATGGAGGCTACGATGATATCCCCCTGTTCCGGGAGGCCCGCCGCCAGCTGGACGAGTATTTTGACGGCCAGCGCCAGACCTTCCATCTTCCCCTGCGTCCGGAGGGGACAGAGTTTCAGAAAAAAGTGTGGCAGGTCCTCTGCCGCATTCCCTATGGCCAGGTGATCTCTTACCGGGAGCTGGCCACGCGGGTGGGGGCGCCTCGCGCCTTTCAGGCCGTGGGCCAGGCCAACGGCCACAACCCCCTGCCCATCCTGATCCCATGTCACCGGGTCATTGCCGCCAACGGGACGCTGGGCGGCTATTCCGGGGGCTTGGAACGCAAGCGCTTTTTGCTCCATTTAGAGGGCCATGACCTGCCTGCGCCGCCGGCCCCCAGACGGAGAGTCCTGCGGGGCGGGGTGCGCTGAGGACCCGGCATGACAGCAGCGCTTTGGTCAAAGTGAGCGAACGCGCATCACCTAGAAAACGCAAAAAACTGCCAGCTGCATCACGGCTGGCAGTTTTTTGCGCGGGATGGGGCGAGCAGGGGGGGCGCGTGTTATCCCATTTTTTCCTCGAAGATCTCCACGATGGTCTTCTCCGTCCCTACCATGCCGGGGGAGGCGATGCGGCCCATGTAGCGCATGGTGGTCTCCGGGTCCGGGGCGTTGATGCCGTGGACCGGGTCGATGGCCACGCCGGAACAGGCAAAGGCGGCGGCGCGGAAGGCGGCGTCCACGGCGGTGACGCCCTTCATCACGCACCCCTGGTTGCCGCCGTCACAGATCATGCCGGTGATGCTGGAGGCCATGTTGCGGATGGTGCGGGCCAGGGCGTCCGGGTCGCCGCCCTGCATCAGGACCAGGCCGCAGGCCGCGCCGGTGCCGGCGGCGATGGCACAGCCGCAGAAGGCGGAGAGACGGCCGGAGTATTCCTTGATGTACATGCACACGAGATAGCTCAAAGCCGTGGCCCGCCAGAGACATTCCTCGCTCAGCCCCCAGACCTGCTGGGCGGCGTAGAGGGGGAGCGTGGCCAAAATGCCGTGGGCCCCGGAGCCGGTGATGCTCATGGCGGGCTGATCCAGGCCCAGCACGCGGGCCTCCACGGCCCCGGCGGCCAGGAGCTGGGCGGTGGCGATCACGTCTTCGGAGACCGGCTTGCCGCCGTTGGCCCGGAGCAGACAGGGGGCGAAGGTGGTCCGGGGGCTGTCGATGCCCTCCTGATAGAGGGCCAGGTTGACGTCATAAGCAGACTGGATGAATGCGATTTCTTCCACGGGGACAGTCTGAGCATACTCGGCCAGCTGGGCCAGGGTGTAGGTGTGGATGAGGGGCGTGGGCTCCTCACCGGGCTCGGCGGCGTGGTCCTCGGTTTTCTCGAAGATGGTTGCGCCGTTGTGGACGATGGAGACGATGTTCGTGTGGCTGCCCCGGATGGTGACGGTACAGGTGTCCGTCTCGGTGGTGACCGTGGCTTCCAGGAAGATGGTCGAGTCGATGCCGGAGAGAGTCACTTTGATCTTTCCTTGCTCTACCAGGGCCTGGGCGGCGGCGTTGTCGGCCTCGGTGACGTCGGCCAGAGCTTCCAGGCCCTTCTCCCAGTTCCCAGCCACCACGCCCAGGGCGGCAGAGAAGACGTTGCCGACGGCGTGGGAGTTGGGGATGCCGCAGGTAAAGGCATTTTTATACAGGCCGGAGTTCATGGCTACGGCCACGGACTGGATGGGGCCCTTCGTCAGGCTCCGGGCGCGGGCGGCGGCGAAGGCGATGGCCCCCGGTTCCGTCACCCCCAGGGCGGGGATCATGTCGTCGTGGATGAGTTTGGTCAGTGGGTGCATGGGCAGTGCCCTCCTTGGTTGGTTTTGGGATCAGTTGTCTTTCAGAATGGTCCAGAGCTGCTGGAACAGCTCGTCCCGGCGGCGGCGCTTGGCCTCGCCTTGGCCGTCGGCATAGTCATAAAAGCCTGCGCCGGACTTGACGCCCAGGCGGCCCCGGTCGGCCAGGTCATTGAGGACCGGGCTGCGCTGGCTGGCGTCCAGGTCGGCGAAGAGATAGTTGCTCACGGCCCGGAAAATATCCACGCCCCCTAAGTCCACCGTCTCCAGGGGACCGAGCACGGCATAGCGAAAGCCGGGCCCGTATTTCATGGCCGCGTCGATCTCCTCCGGCCCGGCGGCCCCTTCCGCCATGATGTGCAGGGCTTCCCGCAGAACGGCGTATTGCAGGCGGTTGCCAATGATGCCCAAAATATCTTTCTGGACGATGACGGGCTTTTTCCCCAGCGACAGAGCCAGGGCGTGGACAGCCTGCGCCACGGCGTCGCCGGACTTCTCGCCCTTGGTGATCTCCACCAGCGGCATCAGGTCCGGGGGATTCCAGAAGTGCATCCCACAGAAGCGCTCCGGATGCTCCACTGCCTGGGCGATGTCGCTCACCCGCAGACCGGAGGTGTTGGTGGTGAGCAGGGTATCCGGGGAGACATGCTGGCAGATGGTGCGGTAAAACGCCTGCTTGATCTCCAGGTCCTCTGCGATGTTTTCCACGACGAAATCGGCGCTGTCATAGACGGCAAAGTCCGTGGTGTAGGTGATGCGCTGGGCAATGGCAGCGGGGGACTCGTCCAGCAGGCCCTTTTCCTGCAAAACGGCCAGATCCCCGGCAATGCGCTCCTGGGCACGGTCCAGGGACGAGGTGCGGTGGTTCCAGAGGGTGACGGCGTATCCGGCCTGGGCAAAGATGCGGGCCAGGGTCACGCCCATGGTCCCGGCCCCGGCCACCACAGGGCGGCGGATGGCGGTTGTCGGCATAGTAGATGACCTCCTTGTGCGGTGTTTCGTTCTGGGTGTATCACGTATCCTAACCCGTAGTATAGCCCCAACCAGAGGGGTTGGCAAGCCCTGCGACACTTTGTTTAAATGGCAACAAAACAGGAAGGTTTCTCTTGCTTTTTCTGGTATGTCAGCCTATAATAAGGGCTGTGTTGACGGGTGTGTATCTGCGCAAAAAGAGAGGGCAGTGCCATGGGGAAGACCATTGATTTTCAACAACAGAAAGACCTGCGCGTTTGGCGAACGGTGATGGAAGCGCTGCACGCCATCCAGAACCTGGAGCCCTGGACCTTCTTGGGGCCGGAAGATACGTTTTTGTATCTGCCAAAGGCGGAAAACCGATGGATCTTTTTCCGCTGGGTGCCCGCTGCACCCAACGAAGTGGTCTTGACGGTCTATCCTAGCCTGCTGTCCTACCGCAAGTCCCTGGAGACGCCCCAGACCTACCGGGAAAGCACCCGAAACTTCATCGAGTCCTCTTATTTTGAGATCTACCAGACCAAGGCGGAGGACATCCCCGCCGCCCTGCGCTCAGTCTACCGGGAGCTGGGGGTGGACCATGGGGACGGCCTCTGGCCTTTTGTCACCTATAAACGCTGGGGCTATGACGAGGCCCTGCCCCAGGGCCGCCACCTGCTGCTTTTGGAAAACGCCCTGGGCAACCTGTTCATGCAGCTGCGGGCGGTGGAGGCCAAGCCCGGCAGCGTGGACTTTACCAATGGGGAGATGTGCGTGCGCTTTTACTCCCCGGACCAGGGCATGTGGGTCAACGCCGCCATGCCCTACGCCCTGCCCCCCAAGGACCCGCCGTTCCTCCAGCTCAACCAGGACAGCACCCACGTGACCCAGCCCCTGCTGGACCTGCCCCGGAGCCAGACCCTGGAGCAGGTGGACTTTGACTTCGGCTGGCTGGATGACTCCGACCGGAAAAAGATGGAGGAACCCCGCTATTTCCCCATGATCACCGTCTTCACCGACCACAAGACGGGCAACCCTCTCCTGACCTACCGCTGCCACCCGGATGAGCTCATCGAGTGCGCCTTTCACCAGTGGGAGGCCCTCATCCAGCAGCACGGCCGCCCGGAGACCCTCTATGTCGCCAGGGACGAGACCTTCGGCCTCTTCAACGACTTTGCGCAGCACATCGGGGTCACCTGCCGCCAGGTCGAGCATCTTCCCACCACCGAGGAGTATTTCCGGCGGCATGGGTTGGTGTGAATATCCTACGCAAACAACAAGCGCCGCGAAACGAGAAAAGCTTCCGTTTCGCGGCGCGTTTTTTGTGGTGAGAGCGCCTCAGGCATCCTTGTCCTTCAGCATCTCCTGGATGGTGTGCCAGCCCAGGGTAGCGCATTTGACGCGGGCGGGCATGTGGGAGACGTCTTCGAGGATGGCGGCTTCGTCCAAGGACTCTTTTTCCGCCTCGGTGGCTTCCCCGCGGATCATGCGCAGGAAGCGGTCGGCCAGCTCCAAGGCCTCCTGCTTGGTCTTGCCCAGGACCAGGTCGATCATCATGTCGGCCGAGGCCTGGGAGATGGCGCAGCCGTCGCCCTGGAAGGAGGCGTCTTCGATCACGTCACCGTTCATCTTCAGGTTCAGGAAAATATCATCCCCACAGCTGGGGTTTACGCCTTCGAGCATCAGGTCCACAACCTTCAGGGGGTGCTTGTGGTAGGGGTTGCGGTTGTGCTCGGTGAGGATCTCGTTGTAAAAGGTCTTATTCTGCATAACCCATCTGGCTCCTTACTTCGCGTAACGTTTTGAGGAAGGCCTCGACCTCGGCCTCGGTGTTGTAGAAGGCGAGGCTGGCGCGGGTGGTGGCGTTCACGCCCAGGTGCTGTAAGAGAGGCTGGGCGCAGTGGTGGCCCGCCCGGACGGCGATGCCGGCATCGGCCAAAATGGCGGAGACATCGTGGGGATGCACATCGTCCACGGTAAAGGAAAAGATGCCGTGGTGCTGCTCCGGGGTGTCCGCGCCCAGAAGATGGACGTGGGGGATCTTTTTTATGCCCTCCAGCATGAGGGTGGAGAGATACTCTTCCCGCTGCCGGATGCGGTCGAAGCCGATCTGTTCAATATAGTGAATGGCGGCTTCCAGCCCTACGGCCCCGCCGGCGTTCACGGTCCCGGCCTCGAACTTATGGGGGACCTCGGCGTACACCGCGCCCTCGCGGCTGACGGACTGGATCATCTCGCCGCCGAAGAGGAAGGGGGGCATGGCGTCGAGCCACTTTTTTTTGCCCCAGAGCACGCCGATGCCCATGGGGGCCAGCATCTTGTGGCCGGAGAAGGCCAGGAAGTCCACGCCCAGGTCCTGCACATCGACCTTGATGTGGGGGACGCTCTGGGAGCCGTCGGCGATGACCACGATGTCGCCCTTGCTGTGGCAGAGGGTGGCGGCCGCCTTCACGTCGTACTCCCGGCCGAAGACGTTGGACATCTGGGTCATGGTGACGAGCCTGGTCCTGTCGGTGATCGCTTCCTCCAGGGCCTCCAGGGGGATCTCGCCCTTGGCGTCACATTCCAGGAACTTCAAGGCCGCACCGTGCCGCTTGGCGGCCTGGAGCCAGGGGAGAAAGTTGCTGTGGTGCTCCACGATGGTGACGATCACTTCGTCGCCGGGCTGGAGCAGCAGCTCGGCCAGGCAGTTGGCGGCCAGGTTCAGGCTCTCACTGGCGTTGCGGGTGAAGACGATCTCACTGGGACTTTCCGCGTGGATGAACTTGGAAACGGTCTCGCGGGCGGCCTCATAGCGCTCCGTGGCCCGCTCGGACAGGTCGTAGATGCCACGGAAAGGGTTGGCGTTGTCGTGGCCGTAAAACTCACTCACGGCGTTCAAAACAGCGTCCGGCTTTTGGGTGGTGGCGGAGTTGTCCAGGTAGATCACGGGGTCGTTGCGGAAGAGGGGAAAGTCCTGGCGAATTTGCAGGATCTCCTGTGCTTCAATGCCTTTATTCATCGTCGTTCCCTCCTTCCAATTCTTGCTCCACCAGCTGGCGGGTGGCCTCGTCGGGGATGCGCTCGCAGACCCGGTGGATGCGGGCCTTGGCCATGAGTTCATACGCGGTCTCTTCCGGGATGCCGCGGGCGGCCATGTAGGCCAGGGTCTCCTCGCTGAGCTTGCCGATGGTGGCGCCGTGGTTGCCCTGCACGTCCTCCTCGGCGCAAAGGATGAGGGGGATGGTCTGGTTGATGGCGGTGTCATCCAAGAGCAGCACGTCCTCTTTTTCGTTGCCGACGGAACCGGCGGAGCCGTGCTTGAAGTCGATGGTGCCCCGGAAGAGCTTGAAGGCCGCTTCCTTCAGCACACCGGAGGCGTCGATGCGGCTGGTGGTCTTCTTCCCCCGGTGGATGGCGTTGTAGTTCATATCCAGCTTGCTGCCGGCTTCCAGAAGATAGCCGATGTCGGTCTCCAATGCGCTGTCGTGGCCGGCCAGGTCGATCTGGCAGCCCTGGTAGGTGGCGTGGCCGCCCAGGACCAGGTGCGTGACCTCGATCTTGGCCCCGCTTTCGCACCGGCCGCCCACGTCGTTGAGGCAGGTCACGCCCTTGGGCAGGCGCTGGACCTGCACCAGGCGGACCAGAGCGCCCTCTTCGGCGTAGATCTTGGTCTGGATCGCGGCCAGGCCCTGGCCTTCGCCCTCGCCGGCGTAGTCCATGAGGACCGTGACCTGGCTCTCGGCCTCGGCGTGGATGGTGAAGGCGTTGATTTTTTTGTCCTCCGGGCCGTAGGTCAGCCGGACCCGGACGGGCTGGCTGGCAACGGTCCCGGCGGAAACATTCAAGTGATGCACCGGCACGTCGGCGGCCTGGACCAGGGTGTCCATGTCAGGCCCCATGCCGCCGCCGATGGCGGGCAGGTCGTCCTGGGCGGGCTGGGTGACGCCGTCGGGCGTCTCTATGGTCAGGGTGCCCTCTCCCTCGGCCAAGACCTGCTCCAGGGAAGTCTGGTTCATCCCCAGGTGGTGCCAGGTGAGGGCGGGCAGCCGATTGATGGTTAGGTTCAAGGTCTGTTCCATGATGTTCCTCCTTCTCCTTGGCTCACCCGATGCTGCCCTTCATCTCCAGGCGGATCAGGTTGTTCATCTCCACCGCGTATTCCAGGGGCAGCTCCTTCGAGACATTGTCGGCAAAGCCGCTGACGATCATGGCGCGGGCGTCCTCCTCGCTCATGCCGCGGGACATGAGGTAGAACACGGCCTCGTCGCTGATGCGGCCGATCTGGGCCTCGTGGCCCACGTCGGCGTCCTGGGTGCGGATGTCCAGGGCGGGGATGGTGTCCGAGCGGGAGATGTCGTCCAGCATCAGGGACTGGCAGGAGACAGAGCTCTTGCTGCCCTTGGCCTGGGGACGGACCTCGACGGAGCTGCGGAAGGTGCTCACGCCGCCGTCCTTGGAGATGGACTTGGTGTTGACGAAAGAAGTGGTCTCCGGGGCGTTGTGGACGACCTTCGTGCCGGTGTCCAGATTCTGGCCCTTGCCGGCGAAGGTGATGCCGGTGAACTCGGCGCGGGCACCCTTGCCGTTCAAGATACTCATGGGGTACAGATAGGACACGTGGGAGCCGAAGGAGCCGGAGACCCACTCGATGGTGCCGCCTTCCTCCACCTTGGCCCGCTTGGTGTTCAGGTTGTACATGTTCTTGGACCAGTTCTCGATGGTGGAGTAGCGCAGTTTGGCGTTTTTGCCCACGTACAGCTCGACGCAGCCTGCGTGCAGGTTGGCCACGTTGTACTTGGGGGCGGAACATCCCTCGATGAAGTGCAGCTCCGCGCCCTCCTCCACGATGATGAGCGTATGCTCAAACTGACCGGCACCGGGGGCGTTCAGCCGGAAGTAGGACTGCAACGGAATGGTCACGGACACCCCTGGCGGCACATACACGAAGGAACCACCGGACCACACAGCCCCGTGCAGGGCAGCAAACTTATGGTCGCGGGGCGGCACCAGCTTCATGAAGTGCTTGCGGACCAGGTCGGCATACTCGCCGTGCAGGGCGCTCTCCATATCGGTGTACACCACGCCCAGGGCAGAGACCTCTTCCCGGACGTTGTGGTAGACCAGCTCGGAGTCATACTGAGCGCCTACACCGGCCAGAGATTCCCGCTCGGCCTTGGGGATGCCCAGGGCGTCAAACGTGTCCTTGATCTCCTTGGGGACCTCGGACCACTTGGCGCTCATCTTGGTGTTGGGGCGGACGTAGGTGACGATGTTGTTCATGTCCAGCCCGTCGATGGAGGGGCCCCAGTCGGGGACGGACAGCTCGTTGTAAATTTTTAAGGACTCCAGACGGAAATTCTGCATCCAGGCCGGGTCGTTCTTTTCTTTCGAGATCTGAGAGACGATGGCCTCGGTCAGGCCCTCGTCCACCCGGTAGACGTCCTTTTCCTCGTTGCGGATGTCATAGACACTGCGGCTGACATCCTCGACATAGGTTTTTTCCTGTTTCTTATCCCGCATCGTGCTCCCTCCTTCAGGCGTTCAGAAAGCGCTCGAAGCCGTTCTCGTTGATCTCTTCCACCAAGGAGCCGTCGCCGGCGGCGACGAGCTTGCCGTCCACTAAGACGTGGGTGGCGTCGACCTGCAAAGCCTCCAAGATCTTGGTGCTGTGGGTGATGATGAGCAGAGCGCCCTGCTTGTCCTTCTGGTACTCCTCCACGCCGCGGGAGACGGTGCGCACGGCGTCCACGTCCAGGCCGGAGTCGGTCTCGTCCAGGATCGCCAGGGCGGGGCGGAGCATGAGCAGCTGTAAGATCTCCGCCTTCTTCTTCTCGCCGCCGGAGAAGCCGACGTTGAGGTCACGGTCGGCGTAGGAATGGTCCATCTGCAAAATGTCCATGGCGGCGTTGAGCTCCTTTCGGAACTCGCTCAGGCGCAGACGCTTGCCGCGCCGCTGCTCCAGGGCGCTGCGGATGAAGCTGGCCAGGGTGATGCCGGGGACCTCCACGGGGTTCTGGAAGGAGAGGAAGATACCCTCCTTGGCCCGCTTGTCGGCGGCCTCGTCGGTGATGTCTTTCCCCTGGAAGAGGATCTCACCGCCGGTGACGTGATACTTGGGGTTGCCCATGAGCGTGTAGCCCAGGGTGGACTTGCCGGCTCCGTTGGGCCCCATGAGGACGTGGGTCTCGCCGGCGTTTATATTCAGATCAATGCCGTGGAGAATCTCTTTCTGCTCTACATCCACGGTTAAATGTTTGACTTGCAGCAACTGTTTTGACATAGTGCTCCTCCGTTCTTCGTCGGTGATCGAATAATTCATAGTTTTCTTGTGGGTTTTGATTATAACCGCTTTTCCCCAGAAATGCAATAGGTTTTTGCGAATTTCCTACAAAAGTTTAGGGTTTTATATTTTTTCAAAAAAATCCTTGCTTTTTCGGGCGGGGTGTTGTATACTAAGCGCAATTTCGATGACGAGTTTATCTGGTCAAAGACAGTGACCGCGCCCCTGCCCGGGGCGCCAAGGCTACACGGACGGCCGGGTCAAATGCCGAAGACCCGTCGAAGAGACGGGACCGTGAGAAAATACAGGCTCCTTTGGGGCGGTTCTCCGGTTGGCAACTTTTGTTGCCTTATTGATTGAGTTAGAAGCTCAACTTTTCTAAGTTGGAATCATCCACCTGGTAAAGCGGTCAATAAGAGTAGTTAAAGTGATCTTTGCTCGATAGACTCTGAACGCTGATAGTTTGCGTACTGGCTCCCGGAAACGGGGGCGCTCTCTGCCAAGCCCACGGCAGGGGAGCGACCATTACGTTGGATCTCGCAGGTGATATGTTTCCCACATATCACCTGCGTTTTTGTATATCCAAATGTCCCGATCAACCCAACATGAATTTAGGAGGAAAAGAGATTGAAAAAGACCCTGTCCCTGCTGCTGCTTTTGTCCCTGGTGCTTTCCCTGGCGTCCTGCGGGCAGAAGACCACCACCGATGACCCCGTCGCGGCCGCGACGCTGGCGGAGAGCTACCAGAGCTATCTGGACACGGCCGAGCCGTCCTATGCCTACGACATCGCCCTGGAGCTGACCACCAACCCGGAGTATTTCAACGCCGAGCAGGGCGGCCGCAACGCCGGCAGTGATGCCGAGCATGCCGCCGCCGATTACCTGGTCGGTGTGATGAAGGACATCGGCCTGGCCGACGTGGAGAAGCAGGCCGCCCAGTGCGACCGCTGGCAGTTCAACAGCGCTAGCCTGACCATCGACGGCAAGGACTACAACGTCTATACCTACGCCACCGCATCTACCCCCGCCGAGGGCCTGACCGCCGAGGTCGTGTATGTGAACAAGGGGACCCGGCAGGACTATGAGGGCCTGGACGTGACCGGCAAGATCGTCCTGCTGGACATCGACCAGCGCAACGACTGGTGGATCACCTACCCCATGCTGGAGGCCATGCACCAGGGCGCAGTGGGCGTGCTGGCGGCCAACGTCGGCGGCTTTGCCCAGATCGCCGATGATGCGCTCAACAGCCAGGACATCTGCGGCCCTGTGGGCATCCCCACCCTGTCCATCGGCGTAGCCGACTCGAAAGAAATTCAGGAGAAGCTGAAGGCCGGCTCCGTCAGCGCCACCATGAAAGTCGACAACGAGGTGGAGATCGACGCCGGTACCACCTATAATATTACGGGCGTTCTTAAGGGCAAGTCCTCCGACCATCAGATTTTGGTGGGCGGCCACTATGACGTTCACTTCCAGGGCTTCCAGGATGACAACTGCGCCGTGGGCCTGGTGCTGGCCATGGCCAACGCCATGGTGAAGTCCGGCTACCAGCCGGAGAACGACATCGTCTTCTGCCTGCACGGAGCCGAGGAGTGGGGCTCCTCCTACACCCAGTACGACTGGACTGTGGGTGCCTGGGAGATGATCAACCACGTCCATCCCGAATGGGTGGGCAAGACCCTGGCCTTCCTCAACTTTGAGCTGCCCGCCTATGAGTTCGATACCTACACCAGCACCTACTCTGCCCCGGAGATGTTCTCCATGCTGGACTACTTCGCCAATGAGTATGCCTATTCTCCCGATCCGGAGGGCTGCTTCTCCGACGGTGTGCTGACCGAGGGCTATCAGACCTATACCTACTCCGACGACTTCTCTTACTACGCCGCCGGGGTGCCCTCCACTGTCAACGGTTTCCTGCTACAGAAGGACATGGAGACGGTCTTCCCGTTCTATGAGGAGATCTACCACAGCCAGTATGACACCCCTGACACCTATAACGAGAACGTGATGAAGTTCAACCTCCGGTATTACGGTGCCCTGGCCATGTACATCGACCAGACCCCCGCCCTCTATCTGGACTTTACGTCTCAGTATGATCGCATCGCTGCCTCTCTGGATGAGGACCTGATGGCTGAGGTCGGGGTGGACATGGCCGAATATAAGGCAGCACTGGAAAACCTCAAGACCGCCGCCGAAGCGAAGAAGGCTCAGGTGGAGGAAGTCAACGCCGCCTATCTGGAGGCCCGCGAGAAGGGCGAGACGGACAAGCTGGCCGACCTCTGGCAGCAGGGCCGCACCCTGACCGAGCAGAATCTCAAAGCGTTTGAATACGCCCAGAAGCACCTGCTGGGCCTGATGTACGAGCGCCCCATCGTGCCCCACGAGGCCCCCCAGGAGAACATTCAGCTCTGCCGGGACGTGATCGACTGCCTCAAGACCGGCGACGTGCAGACCGCCGTGGACGAGTACGCCTGGACGGTGAACAACGTCCTGGAATGGTACGCCATGTACTTCTCCCCGGAGACCATCGCCGTGCAGGACGACATGCTCTGGGGCGAGGACAACAAAGATAACCTCTACTGGGGCACCGACATCGGCTTCACCAAGGCCGACGTGGACGCCGCCACCCGCAGCATCTATGACCGCTACGATGAAAAAGGCGGGGACTTCTCCAAAGAGATCGCCGTCTACGAAGCGGCCGTCAAAGCCCAGACCCAGATCCTCAAGGACCTGGGCAGCGAGGAGACCCAGTCCATGAAGGAGCTGGCCGACCTGCTGGCCTGAACCCCCGCGGATCGAATCCCGAAAAATAACACTCCGCCCCTCTTGACAAGTGGGGCGGAGTTTTTTATACTTAATTTTATTGTAGCAAAGGCAAGGAAGGGAAGAAGTACGCGGCAGCGCGGAACAGATGCTTTCGCCCTGAGTCCCATTCCGGGACCGGGGCGTTTTTTGTTGCTCCGGCCTTGCCGCAGAAGAACAGGAGGCAACGACGAGCTATGAACGAATCGCTGTATCCCTTTGTCAACCACACGACCTATGACCTGAACGCCCTGCGGGCGCTCAACGACATCGCCGAGGCTACGGTGCGGAAGGAAAAATCCCGCCGGACGAAGTTTTTCGGGCTGATCTTGGGTGTGTTCGGCCTGGTGGCCGGGGCGATGCTCTACCCCAAGCAGAACCTCATCGGCAGCCTGCTGCTGCTGTACGGCGTGGTGCTGCTCATTATGGTCCTGCGCTGGAAGTCCTTCCAGCTACGGACCTCCCAGCAGCAGCTGCAAAAGGGGATGCGGGAGTGTAACTATGAGTTTGACGAGGAAGAGATGATCTGCAGCACCGGGGCGGGCGTGACGCGCTACCCCTATGAGCAGATGTTTGCCGTGGTCAGCAGCGCGGATTGGTACGCCATTTTCTTTGACGAGAGCCACGGCGTTATGTTAGACAAAAAGGGCTTTATCGAGGGGGACGCCATGTCCTTCAAGTCCTTCATCGGCCAGCGCACGATGCTGCCCATCCAAGAGATCTAAGAAAGAGGAAACACCATGAAAAAAGAACTGTCCAAAGTCTACGATCCCCACGAGGTAGAGGAACGCATCTACCAGCAGTGGGAGGAGAACAAGTGTTTTGCCGGGGTGCGGGACGCCAAGAAAAAGTCCTACACCATCGTCATGCCGCCCCCCAACGTCACCGGTCAGCTCCACATGGGCCACGCCATGGACTGCACCTTGCAGGATATTCTGATCCGCTTCAAGCGCATGGAGGGCTACGCCGCCCTGTGGGTCCCCGGCACGGACCACGCCGGCATCGCCACCCAGATCAAAGTGGAGGAAGAGCTGCGCGTGAAAGAGGGCCTGACCCGCTATGACCTGGGCCGGGAGAAGTTCCTGGAGCGCGTGTGGGACTGGAAGCACAAGTACGGCGACCGTATTGTTGCCCAGCAGAAGAAGATGGGTGCCTCCTGCGACTGGGACCGCGCCCGCTTCACCATGGACGAGGGCTGCTCCAAGGCCGTTCGCGAGACCTTCTGTGAGCTGTATGAAAAGGGCCTGATCTACAAGGGCAGCCGCATCATCAACTGGTGCCCCCACTGCGTCACCGCCCTGTCTGACGCCGAGGTGGAGTATGTGGACAAGCCCGGCCACCTGTGGCACATGCGCTACCCCCTGACCGACGGCTCCGGCTATCTGGTCGTTGCCACCACCCGCCCGGAGACCATGATGGGCGACACCGGCGTGGCCGTGAACCCCAACGACGAGCGCTACAAGGACCTGGTGGGCAAGACCTGCATCCTTCCCATCATGAACCGGGAAATTCCCATCGTGGCCGACGATTATGTGGAGATGGACTTCGGCACCGGCTGCGTGAAGATGACCCCCGCCCACGACCCCAACGACTTTGAGGTCGGCCTGCGCCACAACCTGGAGACCATCCGCGTCCTGGACGACAACGGCGTGGTCAACGCCAACGGCGGCAAGTACGAGGGCATGGATCGCTACGAGTGCCGCAAGGCCGTCATCGCCGATCTGAAGGAGATGGGCCTGCTGGAGAAGGAAGAGCCGTACAGCCACAACGTCGGCACCTGCTACCGCTGCCACAACGACGTGGAGCCGATTATTTCCGCCCAGTGGTTCGTCAAGATGGCACCCCTGGCCAAGGAGGCCATTCGCGTGGTGGAGGAAGGGGAGACCAAGTTCGTCCCCGACCGCTTCTCCAAGACCTATCTCAACTGGATGGAGAATGTGCATGACTGGTGCATCTCCCGTCAGCTGTGGTGGGGCCACCAGATCCCCGTGTGGTACTGCGATGACTGCGGCCACATGACCGTGCCCCGCACCGACCCCACCGTCTGCGAGAAGTGCGGCTCTGCCCACATCCACCGGGACCCCGATGTGCTGGACACCTGGTTCTCCTCCGCCCTGTGGCCCTTCTCTACCCTGGGCTGGCCCGAAAAGACCGAGGACCTGGACTATTTCTACCCCACCGACGTGCTGGTCACGGGCTATGACATCATCTTCTTCTGGGTGGCCCGCATGATCTTCTCCGGCTGTGAGCAGACCAAGCAGACCCCCTTCCACACCGTCTTCATCCACGGCCTGGTCCGGGACGACCAGGGCCGCAAGATGTCCAAGTCCCTGGGCAACGGCATCGACCCCCTGGAGATGGCCGACAAGTACGGCGCGGACGCCCTGCGCTTCAACCTCGTCACCGGCAACTCTCCCGGCAACGACATGCGCTTCTACACCGAGCGGTGCGAGGCCATGCGGAACTTTGCCAATAAAATCTGGAATGCCTCCCGCTTCCTGATGATGAACCTGACCATCGAGGACAACGCCCTGCCCGAAAAGCTGGAGCTGGAAGATAAGTGGATCCTCTCCAAGCTCAACACCGTCATCTCCGAGGTCACGGAGAACATGGACCACTATGAGCTGGGGGTCGCTGCCCAGAAGATCTATGACTTCATCTGGGACACCTACTGCGACTGGTATATCGAGATGACCAAGGCCCGCCTGCAGGGCGAGGACCCCGCCGCCAAGGAGCAGGCCCAGCGCGTGCTGTGCTATGTCCTGACCGAGACCCTCAAGCTCCTGCACCCCTTCATGCCCTTCCTGACCGAGGAGATCTGGCAGGCTCTGCCCCATGAGGCGGGCAACGACGTCAAGTTCCTCATGCTCCAGAAGTGGCCGGAGTACCGGGAGGACCTGGCCTTCCCCGCCGAGGAGAAGGCCGTGGAGCTGCTGATGGACGCCGTGAAGGCCGTCCGCACCCGCCGCTCCGAGATGAACGTGCCCCCCTCCAAGAAGGCCCACCTCACCATCGCCACCCAGGAGACGGAGACGTTTGCCGCCGGCATCCCCTTCCTCAAGCGCCTGGGCTACGCCAGCGACGTCACCGTCACCGGCCCCGACGGTCTGGGCAGCGACAAGGAAGAGGCTGCCAAGGGCGTTGTCACCGTTGTGACCCACGTGGCCCGCATCGGCATGCCGCTGGCTGAGCTGGTGGACATGGAAAAGGAAAAGGCCCGCATCGCCAAGGCCCTGAAAAAGAACCAGGGCGAGTTAGACAAGCTCAACAACAAGCTGGGCAACCCCGGCTTCCTGGCCAAGGCCCCGGAGAACGTGGTCAAGACCGAGCAGGAACGCGCCGAAAAGCTGGCCGCCCTCATCGCCCAGCTGGAACAGCAGGCCGCGTCGCTCTGAGAGCGCACCTGCCCCGGCACAATATCCTGAAAACATAAGCAAGACCGCCCCGGGTCGGACAGATCATGTCCCCCAGGGCGGTTTTTTCAAAAAGTTGCAAAAATTTTTGAAAACAGCGTCACAAATCAGCACCCTCCAACGTTATAAAGGTAGAAGCGATCTATGCCATGTAGTGGCCGCAGACCCCTGCGGCCAGCGTGAAATGTGAAAGGAGCAAAGCGATGAAACGAATTCTTTCCATGGGCCTGGCTCTTTTGATGCTGCTGAGTGCAGTGTGTATCCCTGTGTCAGCGTCCACACCAGAAAGTCATACCTATGACCATGAAGGCTACATCCGACCGGGAGACAAGTTCCGCCCCTATGATGCGTTGACGCGGGCAGAAATGGTGTGTCTGCTGTATCGTATGCTGGATGACGAGCAAAAGACGTGGAGTTTTGTCGGCTACGATTGCCGGTTTACAGACGTACCTCAATATACTTGGTACTATCTTGAGCTGATGAATTTGGACCTTCTTGGCATAGTAAAAGGCTATGAGGACGGAACCTTCCGTCCTGACGATCCGGTCAGCCGCGCGGAGTTTGTGACCTTACTGTCTCGTGTCCATGTGCTAGAACCGGGGAAAACGTGTTTTTCTGATGTGCCAAAGACCCACTGGGCTTACGATACTGTCGCTGCCGCAGGGGAAGCGGGGTGGATCCATGGCTATGAGGACGGGACGTTTCGGCCCAATCAGTCTGTCAAGCGGATCGAGGCCGTTAAGATGATCAACAACATGTTGGGTTGGAGCTGTGACCGGGACTTTGTGGACAATGAGAAGCATCTATCAGGCTTTGAATTTGAGGACCTGGAACGGGGTTCCTGGGAGTATTATGAAGTGATGGAAGCCACGCTCTCCCACAACTGCATCCACGAGAACGGGAAGGAGATTTGGACCAAGGCCGCAGTTGCGGCGTAAAATTTTGCATGGAGGAAATGATGAAATTACTTAGATTATCCTTCTTTCGCATTGCCAGCCACATCCAACGGAACCGGATGACCTTTTGCTTGTTTTTTGTGGGGGCCATGCTGTCCAGCTTTGTCTTTCTTTACTTTTATGGAAACGCCATGAAGGGCCAGATTTCAGAACGGGAAAACAACGTGTCCTACCGGATGTTTGAGGTGTGCTTTGACGAAAATGTGTCCCTGCGGGAAACACAGCTCCATGTATTGGATGACTATGGGATCGAAGAGGTCTTTACCAGCTGCAAAGTCACGCTGCCGGAAGACTTGGTGGACAAGCAGTTTTCAGGGATGCCCCAAGAAGTCACGGCGGCGTTGTACGACTGGCGCACGACACAGCCGGACTTGTTTTCCTCGGACATCCAGGGTAAGACCGGTGTCCTGGCGGATAAAATCTATGGAAACGATAGAACGAGTATGGAAATCAATGGGATCGACTTTCCAATTTTGAAGCGATTGGACAGCGGGAGCGGCGTGTTATATGTGCCGCTGGCGACCTATTTGCAGTATTTTGGGGAAACGGATTACTTGGTCTTCCAGACGAAAGAAATTCTCTCCCCGGAGGAAATACAGGCAGCCAACGAACAGCTAAAGGCCGCGTTTCCAGAGGCCAGCGCGACCCTTTTCCCGGATGTATTTATGGAGACAGACCACCAGATGGCGCGGAGCGATCAAATCAATGCCGCTCTGCTGTACGTGGTTTCCCTGGTGAGCTTCCTGTTTTTGTTCCAGTATATGGAGGAACAGAACCAGATGGAAAACGTGGTCTATCAGATCGTCGGGGCAAAGCGCAGGCAGATCTTTGGCATGATTTTATTAGAGGTGGGCGTGCTGGCGGCTGTGGCTTGTTTGCTGACAGAAGTGCTTCATGCGGTGTTCTATGAGCCAATATTCAGCAAGCTCAATATGACAGAGACTTGGATCACTTACTCGGTGAAAGAATATGGCGTGATTTTGTTGCTAACGGTCATGCTGGCTTTGGCAACGGCAGTGCCGTTCTTTGTTTCCTGCCTGCGGGAGACTCCTGTTGGTTTGCGGCGAAAATATGGCAGGTAGGGGGAGTGGACATGAAACGATGGCGTCTTCTTTTTGAGTTTTATCAAAAAAATGGCATTGCGGTGCTGTTTCTGCTGCTGCTGATGACGGTTTCGCTGTTTTTCTTCGTGCAGTTTTTAGGCTATCTTGGTTACCAGACCTATTCCCTGCGGATCATGGACCAGCTAGGCTTTCAAGATGGAGCCTATTTCATGGCAGCCGAGGGCTATGACGAATGGCAGAGAAATGAAAACATCGCCTATCAAGCATTGCGGAAGCAAGAGTTTCCGGCCGTCAAAAGCGTGACGAACCCCGCCTATACCCAGGGGGAATTGCAGGGGTATGGCACGGTCAATATTCTGCTTTGTGACCAGGCGTTTCGGGAGCAATTTGATTTTGCAGACAAAGGAAGCTGGTTCTCAGAGGATATGATTTCGGCGGATGCTCCGAAGGTCGTGACAGGCGGCTTAGCGTTGAGCGCAATTGCTCCGGGGGATGTGCTGAACCTGACCCTTTGGGATCGAACTGGTCAGCCGATCGGAGAAACTCCGGTCCAGGTGATCGGGACAGACAAAACGCCGACGCTGGGCTTTAGTTTGGGATTCAAAGGGGCAGAGGTCGCTGCATATCGGGTGTTTGAGAACGTACACAAAATTCTCTACCTGCCCAAAGAAGACTATGTGAACCTGCTGGGAGAGGGAGCGATCAATTACCACAGTAATTTTTTGCTGACGTTCCGAGACGATGCCACCGCAGAAGAAAAACAGGAGGTCTATGCGTTTCTTACTCAGTACGGCAGCTATGTGACCTATGATGACATACGCCAGACCTCTTACAGAGACATCAAGAGCCAGGTCAGAGCGGAACTCCCAAAGCCTTTGTTTTTGCTGGGGGTCTCTATGTTTTCTATGATCTCCCTTTCGGCGCTGCTGACGAGCAAGCAGATGAAAGATTACCGCATCTATTATTTGGTGGGGTATTCCAAACGGAGGAGTTTTTTCGATACGTTTCTGGCCATTGCTGGGATCGGAGTTGTTGCCGGAGGGCTGAACCTATGCTATTTGGCGTATTTGAACCACGCCTTTCCGGCGCTGGCCAGCGACCCGGACAAGGCGCTGGATTATGCGGGCTATCTGGTGATGAATCAAAGCGCGTGGTATGTCTTGCTTTTTGTTGCACTGACAGCGGTTGTGTCCGTGATCCTGCCATTTTCCATGCTGCGCAAGCAGAGCGTGATGGAACGATATAGGAGGTCCTTATGATCGACATACAACATTTGAGTAAGCGATACACGGTCGACACCCTTCCTTTTTTGGCGCTGGATGACGTTTCGCTGTCCATCCGAGCGGGGGAGTCTGTGGCGATCATGGGAAGATCGGGCGCGGGAAAAACAACGCTGATGAATATCATCGGCTGCCTGGATACATTTGATGCGGGAAGCTATCAGTTGGATGGCGTGAATGTTGCTGCATTGTCTGACGAAAAATTGGCGCATCTCCGCAATGAAAAGATCGGGTTTGTCATGCAGGATTTTGCTTTGCTGCCCCATAAAAGTGTTTTGTTTAACGTCATGCTGCCGATGTACTTCGACCAGACACCGAGACGGGAAATGGTTTCCAAAGCGAAGACGGTGCTGGAAAAACTGGGTATGTCAGCGCAGGAGAAAAAGCGGGTCAATCAACTCTCCGGCGGCCAGAAGCAGCGCGTTGCCTTGGCGCGGGCGCTGGTCAAATCCCCCGCTCTGCTCCTGGCTGATGAGCCTACCGGGGCCTTGGACAGCCAGACAGGAAAAGAAATCATGCAGCTCTTGTTGGAGAGAAATCGGGAAGGGGTCACGCTCATCATTGTGACCCACGACGAACAGGTGGCGGCTTATTGCCAGCGGACCATTGTGATCTCTGACGGGAAAATCGTGCAGGACGGGAGACAGTGAGGCACCTGCCTCCCCGTTGCAATTCCGGCGGAAACTTGCTACAATACAAGCAAGTCAAATCAGTCCAACAGAGAGGAATGGAACGGAAATGGAATACAAACTGGTCCCCATGGACCGCTCCCATCTGGCGGGGGTGGCGGAGCTGGAGCGGCTTTGCTTCTCCACGCCCTGGAACGAGGCCATGCTGGAAGAGGAATTATATAACCCCACGGCGTCTTTTATTGTCGCGGAGGACCCGGCGGGGGAGGTGCTGGGGTACGCGGGGCTGCACGTGGTATTGGACGAGGGGTATATTGACAACGTGGCCGTCCGCCCCAACTGCCGCAAGCAGGGCATCGCGGACCGGCTGCTGGATGTCTTTTGCCGCTTTGGGCAGGAGCATCTGGCGTTTCTGACGCTGGAGGTCCGGCCGTCCAACACCGCCGCTGTGGCGCTGTATGAAAAGCACGGCTTTCAGGAGGCGGGCCGCCGGAAGAACTATTATGAGGCACCCCAGGAGGACGCCCTGCTGCTGACCAAGGAGTTCCGGCATGACCCTGCGTGAGATGCGTTTACCGGAGCTGAAACAGCTCCACGAGACAGAGCTGCGGGAGGCCTTTCCGCCCCAGGAGCTGAAGCCCTACGCCGCGATGAAAACGTTATATGAGAAGGGCGTCTACCACCCCGTCGGGGCCTGGGAAGGGGAGCGGCTGGTGGGCTACGCCATCCTCTGGGAAAGCCCGGCGCACCCCTATGTTCTCATCGACTATTTGGGCGTCCCGGCCCACCTGCGGAACGGAGGCCTGGGCGGGACGCTCTTAGACCGGCTGGCGGAGCACTTTGCCGACCTGGACGGGATCATCGTCGAGTCTGAGGCCCCAGAGGGCGGGGAGACGGCCGCCCTGCGCCGCCGGAGACTGGACTTTTACCGCCGCAGTGGGTTCACGTTTTTGGACTATGACTGTGTCCTTTTCGGCGTCCATTACGCCGTCTGCCTGCGCTCTCCCAACGGGAAGGGGACGGAGGCCGGGGCCATGGCCGCCCACCAGGCCCTCTATGCGGCGCAGTTCCCAAAGTGGGCCTATGAGAAATTCATCCAGATCCCCAGGGACCCGGAGCACCCCTTGCAGCCCCCGGAGTCCTGGGCGGAACAGACGACGCTGCCGGGGTTGGAAGCATAAAAAGCATACAAGGAGACACAGCATGATCCAGGAAATTTGCAAAGACGAACGTTTTCTCGCCCAAAAAGCCGAACCAGCCACCCCCGCCGACCTCCCCGTTGCCCAGGACCTCATCGACACCCTCACCGCCCACAAGGACGGCTGCGTGGGCATGGCGGCGAATATGATCGGGGTAAACAAGCGCATCATTATTTTCGACAATGAGGGGGCGTATCAAGTCATGTTCAACCCCGTCATCGTGAAGCAGTCCGGGCCATATCAGACGGAGGAGGGCTGTCTCTCCCTGAGCGGGCGGCGGCCCACCAAGCGGTGGAAGAGCATCAAGGTCCAGTGGCAAAATGAAACATTCCAGACCCGCCTCAAGACCTTCACCGGCTGGACGGCGGAGATCATCCAGCACGAGATCGACCACTGCGACGGCATCCTGATTTAAACTTCGTAGGAGGACGCTATGGTACTCTACTTCACAGGCACCAGCAACAGCCGCTATGTGGCAGAACGCATTGCGCAAGCACTGGGGGATATGCTTTGCAGTCTCAATGACCGCATCAAAGCCGGGGATACGTCCCCGGTGAACAGCGATGCACGTCTGATCATCGTCGTTCCCACCTACGCCTGGCGCATCCCCCACATCGTGCAGGAGCATCTGGAAAACACGGCCTTTCCCGGTGCGGCGCAGGTTTGGTTCATCATGACCTGCGGCGGGCAGATCGGCGGCGCGGGCCGGCATAACCAGGCACTCGCGCAGAAAATGGGCCTTGCCTACCAGGGCACGGCGCAGATCGTCATGCCGGAGAATTACATCGCCCTCTTCCAGGCGCCCCAGGCGGAGGAAGCGCGGCAGATCGTCGACCAGGCCGAGCCGGAGATCGACCGGGCCATTGTCGCCATCGCCAAGTCCCAGGCGTTTGGCCCCACCCCAAAGCATCTGCTCAACCGTTTTCTGAGCGGCCCGGTGAATCCCTTCTTCTACACCGCCATCGTGAAGGACAAAGCCTTCACCGCCAGCGCCGCCTGCAACGGCTGCGGCCAGTGTGTCAAACGATGTCCCCTGAACAACATCACCCTGCCAGACGGCAAGCCCCTCTGGGGCGGCCGCTGCACCCATTGCATGGCCTGCATCTGCTATTGCCCCACCGAGGCCATTGAGTATGGGAAAAAGAGCGCCGGGAAACCACGGTATCATTTCGAGGCACTGCACCCCAAATAAAACATAAATTTTAGGCGACCCCGACGGGGTCGCCTTTTCGTTGCGGGACCGAGCGTTTGCTTGGGTCAGACGGCGCCGTTCTCCTTGGCGGCTTTCCGGGCTTCCCGCCGGTCCTCCATGCGGGAGACGATGATGGCGCAGGCGGCGTCGCCGGTGATGTTGATGGTGGTGCGGCCCATGTCAAAGATCCGGTCCACGCCGGCCACCAGGGCGATGCCCTCCACCGGCAGGCCCACGCTTTGCAGGACCATGGCCAGCATGATCATGCCCGCGCTGGGCACGCCCGCAGTACCGACAGAGGCCAGGGTGGCGGTGAAGATGATGGTGAGCATCTGGGGCATGGTCAGGGTCACGCCGAAGCAGGAGGCGATGAAGAGGGAGCAGACGCCCTGATAAATGGCTGTGCCGCCCATGTTGATGGTTGCGCCCAGGGGCAGGGTGAAGGCTGCGATGTCTTTGCGAGCGCCCAGTTTTTCGGAACATTCCAGGTTCAGGGGCAGGGTCCCCACGGAGGAGGCACTGGAAAAGGCCATCATCATGGCCGGGCCCATGCCCTTGAAGAAGTCCCGGATGCCCACGCCGCCCATGGCTTTTACGGTGGTGGAGTAGACCAGGACCGCCTGCAAAATATAGCCGATATAGGCCGCCAGCAGGACGATGGTCAGGGTGCCCAAGATCTGCGGGCCGTTTTCCGCCACCACGGGGGTGATGAGGCAGAAGACACCGATGGGGCTGAGGGCGATGATCATTTCCATGATTTTCATGCAGACCTCGTTGACGCTCTCCACGAAGCTAGCGAAGGGCTGGGCTTTCTCGCCCACCAGAATAATGGCGAAGCCAAAGAACAGAGAAGCTACAATGACCTGTAACATAGAGGCATCGGCAAAGGGCTTGATGATATTACTGGGGAAGATATTCACGATCGTCTCCATGATGGTGGGGGCTTCCTTGGCCTCGTAGGTCAGGTCCGAGACGGTCAGCACCGGGAACAGGCCCCGGAAGGCGTTGGCGATCGCCAGGCCGATGGCAATGGCAATGGCTGTGGTGCAGGCGTAATAGATGAGGGTTTTTACGCCCACGCTGCCAACCTTCTTGATGTCCTTCATCGAGATCACGCCGCAGATGATGGAGAAGAAGACGATGGGCACCACGATGAACTGGATGAGGTTCAGGAAGATGGTGCCGAAGGGCTTGATGTAGTCCACCGCCAGCTGCGGGGCCGGGAGGAAGCACACCCCGGCGACGATGCCAAGGGCCAGACCCAGGAAGATCTTGGCGGCCAGAGGCAGAGAGTTGAGTTTCTTCATTGTGTTCGATTCCTTTCTGATTCCGATCTGTTGTCTTTCTTTTTCCTTTCTCATCGGGAGACGCAAAAACCGGGCACCCAGGGCTTGGGTGCCCGGCCGTTTCGGTCCGCTCCGATTCGCCTGCTTAGTATAGCGATTTACTAACAGACTGTCAAGAATTTTCTGACTTTTTAAGAAGAGAACCGCTTATCCTCGGTGTAAGATGGCGTCCAGATCCTGTTGAGGATGGGTGGTGGGCTGTAAGCCAAAGGCATCCACCAGCATCTTCACCACAGGCTCGGACAGAAACGCCGGGAGCGTCGGACCGAGGTAGATATTCTTGACGCCCAGCGCCAGCAAGGACAGCAGGATACAGACGGCCTTCTGCTCATACCAGGACAGCACCAAGGTCAGGGGCAGGTCGTTGATGGAGCAGTCAAAGGCCTCTGCCAGCGCCAAGGCGATCTGAACGGCGCTGTATGCATCGTTGCACTGGCCGATGTCTAAAATGCGCGGGATGCCGTGGATCTCCCCCAGGTCCAAGTCGTTGAAACGAAACTTGCCGCAGGCCAGGGTCAGGACCAGGGAATCCATGGGTGTGCGCTTGACAAACTCCGTGTAATAATTTCTGCCCGGATGCGCCCCGTCGCAGCCGCCCACCAGGAAGATGTGCTGGATCGCTCCGCTTTTGATGGCGTTCAGAATGGCTGGAGCCTGACTCAGGACGGCATTTCGGGCAAAGCCGGTGGTCAGCATGTGACCGCCATTCAGCCCGCCCCGGCTCTGGTCGGTCTCATAACCACCCAGGGAAAGGGCCTGTTGGATGAGGGGTGTAAAATCCTTGTGCCCGTTCTCATCCGCCGGGATATGGGGGATGCCCTCGTAGCCCACGACGGAGGTCGTATAGATACGGTCGGCGTAGCTGGGGCGGGGCGGCATGAGGCAGTTGGTCGTAAACAGGACCGGAGCGGGCAGGTCTGCAAACTCCGTTTGCTGGTTCTGCCAAGCCGTGCCGAAGTGGCCCACCAGATGGGTGTATTTTTTCAGCTCCGGGTAGCCGTGGGCGGGCAGCATTTCCCCGTGGGTGTAGACGTTGACGCCCTTTCCGGCGGTCTGCTTCAAGAGCTGCCGGAGGTCCTTCAGATCGTGGCCGGTAACGACGATGAACGGCCCCTTCTGAATGTCCGTGTTCACCCGCGTGGGGACGGGATGTCCGAACGTCTCCGTGTGGGCCTGGTCCAACAGGGCCATACATTGGAAATTGACCCGGCCAAACTCCAAGATGAGTTCCAGCCATTCCTCGACGCTGTGGGGCTGGGCCAGCGACGTAAGACCCTTGTAAAACCAGGTGTCCACTGCGCCGTCGGTATAGCCCAGCTCTCTGGCGTGGTGGGCGTAAGCTGCCATGCCCTTGAGGCCAAAGAGCAGCGTGGAGCGCAGAGAAACCAGATCCGTCTCCCCCCGCCAAAGCCAGCCGGGGTCTTTCTCCGGCGTCGGTGCGTCCACCCAGGCCAGCATCTCGTCGATGCGCTGGGTGAACGCACGAATGGCCCCATCGTCAAAATTCACGTTGGTCAGCGTGGTGAACAAGCCGTCCGTGAGCAGCTCCGTCACCTCATCCGGCCGCCAGCCCTTCCGCTCGCACGCCTGGGCCAGACGCACCAGCTTGTCAAGGAGCGCATCCTGCAACTGTGCCGTCTCTGGCTGCTTCCCGCACACCCCGGTGCGGACGCACCCGCTGCCCCCGGCCGTCTGCTGACACTGAAAACAAAACATCTCTGCCATAGAAACTTTCCTCCTGTTGCACCCAGTTTGGTCTTTGGCGGTAGTATGCGCAGGCAGACGAAAAAGTTTCCCCGCAGGAGGAATAGCTGTGCTATAATAAGGCCAGGAAAACACAGGAGGTGTTTGGATGCTCTTTTGGATCTTTGGATTTTTCGCGATCCCCGTCGTTCTGCTGCTCGGCGGCTATCTCATGGCAAATCACCCGACGCAGAGAAGCAATGCCCTGTGCGGCTACCGGACCGAGCGCTCTCTGCAAAGCGAAGAGACTTGGTATTTTGCCCAGGACTACTGTGGGCATCTTTGGCTAAAGGTGGGAGGGATCTTGTTGATCCCATCCTTTCTGTCTCTCGTTCTGCTTCGGAGCCGGGGAGAGCATGCCTTGAGTATCGCCATGCTCGTCCTCATTGGGCTTCAAATGGTCGCGCTCTTTCTCTCCATCGTCAAGGTTGAGTCTGCTTTGAAAGCGAACTTTTGAACATCGAACACACAGAGAGGTGATTTGAGATGCCCCGATACGAAGAAGCTGTCAAGCTGTGGCAGAGCTGGAACATTCAGACCGAAGCAGACCTATCCCTGCGTCTGGACAGCTTTCGGATCTTATTTGCCTATCACTCCGGCAAGATCGAAAACGACGAGATCAACTACCATGACACCCGTGAGATTTTTGAAAACGGAAAAGTCATCAACTACACCGGCAGCACCCGGACGCTCTTTGAGCAGCAAAACCAAAAGACTTGCTATGAGCTGCTGCGGTCTAAAATTCTCGCCAAGGAACCGCTCTCCCTCCCCCTGGTCCGGACCATCCATCGGACTCTGACCGAGGGGACCTATGACGAGCACCGCTATATCACCAATGGCGAACGGCCCGGTGCCTTCAAAAAACATGACTATGTGACGGGCAAAAATGAGGTGGGTTCGCCCCCGGAAGCTGTTGCCGATGATTTGACAGAATTGATCGAAGAGGTCAACGCCATCGGCGCCCAAGCGCCCCTGAAAGCCGGGGCCTATTTTCACGCCCGGTTTGAAAACATCCATCCCTTTGCCGACGGCAACGGACGGGTGGGTCGGACATTGCTAAACTACTGGTTGATGATCAACCACTATCCCCCTCTTGTCATTTACGAAGAGGACCGGCGGGCCTACTACGATGCCTTGCAGACCTATGACGAACAAGAGGACTTGGCCCCGCTGGTCACGTTTCTGGAGGACCAGACCGTCAAAACCTGGAGCCGCTTTCTCAAGCCTCCAGCCGGGAATGTCCCACCCCGCAAGGGCCTGAATTTTTTCATGAACTAAGCAAAAAACCATGTCCCAACGGACATGGTTTTTTGTGGAGCTGGAAGTCGGATTTGAACCGACGACCCCTTCATTACGAGTGAAGTGCTCTACCCCTGAGCTATACCAGCGTACTTATTATATTAACACGAAACAACTCTAACGTCAAGAGTTTTTCCCTATACATTTTGTATATTCTCTAAAATGCTTATTTTCTCAAGCAATTTACGGAAAAACTTTCTTTTTGACTCAAATCCTCTACGCAGAGTTATACACAGTTTCCACCGACTTTTCCACAGCCGTGTGGAAACTGTGTATCATTTTTTTCGTTTAGATGCCGTCAAGGGTGGTAGGCCAGGGAGATGTCCCGGTTGGCGTAGGCGTTCAAATCATTCCCGGCGCGGGTCCCGGCCAGGTACTCGTAATACCCCTGGCTGCCGATCATGCTGCCGTTGTCGCCGCAGAGCTTGAGGGGGGGCAGGTAGAGGGTACAGCCCTCGGCCTGGCAGGCGGCTTCTAAGTCCCGGCGGATACGGGAGTTGGCGGCCACACCGCCCACGACGGCGACCTTTTTGTACCCGGTGGACCGAGCGGCGGCCATGGTCCGGGGGACCAGCTCGTCGCTGACGGCGGCGGAAAAAGAGGCAGCCAGGTCAGAGACCGGCAGGTCCTCGCCCTTCTGCTGGGTGTTGTGGATGAGGTTCAGCATGGCGGTCTTCAGGCCGGAAAAGGACATATCCAGCGGGGCGTCTTGGATGTGGACGCGCGGCAGCTGGAAGGCCTGGTCGTTGCCGGTCTGGGCGGCCCGATCCAGGGGAGCGCCGCCGGGATAGCCCAGGCCCATGACCCGCGCGATCTTGTCGAAGCACTCGCCGGCCGCGTCATCTCGTGTCGCGCCCAGGATCTGCACGTCGGTGTAGCCCCGCACATCCACGATGAGCGACGTGCCGCCGGACACGCACAGGCAGACGAAGGGCGGCTCTAAGTCCGGGTGGGCGATGTAATTGGCCGCGATATGCCCCCGGACATGATGCACCGGGATCAGCGGCACACCCAGGGCATAGGCCACAGACTTGGCAAAGCTCACCCCCACCAGCACCGCGCCGATGAGGCCGGGGGCGTAGGTCACGGCCACGGCGTCGATGTCCTTCCGGGTCAGCCCGGCCTTCACCAAAGCCTGGTCAGCCAGCTGGCTGATGACCTCGATGTGCTTGCGGGAGGCGATCTCCGGCACCACGCCGCCGTAAATTTTATGCATCTCCACGGAGGAGGCGATGCAGTCAGCCAGAACGGTCCGCCCGTCCTGCACCAACGCCACCGCCGTCTCATCGCAGGAGGATTCTACTGCGAGTAGGATCATAGGTTTGCTCCTTGTTTCGATTTGTTTGTGTTTTCAATAAAATAATAAAAAATAACAATAATAAAAACGGCTCTCTGCATGTTGCAGAGAGCCGTTGGTCCGAGTGGCGCGACTCGAACGCGCGGCTTCCTGCTCCCAAAGCAGGCGCCCTACCAACTGGGCTACACCCGGATATGTTTGCGATATGCGGTTACGCTCCCCACCTAAGGGAACGCACCCCATTATAAAGCATCGGAAATCAAATTGCAAGGGTGAAAGAGAATTGACCTTAGAAAATTTCCGTGTTACACTGTATCTGATTTGCATACGCACGCAACTGCTGGAGGAGGCAACGATATGAACAATGATATGCGTGGGCTGGAAGTCGTCGCGGCCAAGGGGCGGCTTCTGGGCCTGGACATGGTCTACCACTGTGCGTCCGGGCATCTGGGCGGCTCGTTCTCGGCCATGGACATTCTGACTGTTTTGTATTTCGATGTGATGCGGGTGGATCCCAAGGACCCCAAGGACCCGGACCGGGACCGCTTCGTCCTGTCCAAGGGCCACTGCACCCCTGCGCTGTATCCCATCCTGGCGCAGCGGGGCTATTTCCCTGAGGAGGAGCTGCAGATGTTCCGTAGCGTGGAGGGCCACATGTCCGGCCACGCCGAGATGCACCATGTGAAGGGTGTGGATATGTCCACCGGCTCCCTGGGGCAGGGCATCTCTGCCGCCGTGGGCATGGCCCTGGCTGGTCAGCTGGACAAAAAAGACTACCGCGTTTACAGCCTGCTGGGCGACGGCGAGATCGAAGAGGGGCAGGTCTGGGAGGCTTTCATGGCCGCAGCCAAGTACAAGCTGGACAACCTCTGCGCCGTCATCGACGTCAACGGCTTACAGATCGACGGCGCGACTGCCGACGTGATGCCGACGGAACCCCTGGACAAGAAGCTGGAAGCTTTCGGCTGGCACGTCATCAAGGTGGATGGCCACGACCTGGCCGCCCTGGAGGATGCCTTCAAGCTGGCCCAGGACTACAAGGGTGCCCCCACCATGATCCTGGCTAAGACCGTCAAGGGCAAGGGCGTCTCCTTCATGGAGAACCAGGCCGGCTGGCACGGAAAGGCCCCCAACGAAGAGCAGTATCAACAGGCACGTCAGGAGCTGGTGGCCGCCCTGGCAGAGAAGGAGGGCAAGTAACATGGCAGAGAAGATCGCGACACGGGCCGCTTACGGCAAGGCCCTGGAAGAACTGGCTGCCCAGGAGCCGAACCTGGTGGTCCTGGACGCCGACCTGTCCGGCTCCACCATGACCAAGGGCTTCGGGGCCGAGCACCCCGACCGTTTCTTTGACATGGGCATTGCCGAGGCCAACATGGTCGGCGTCGCCGCCGGCCTGGCCACCTGCGGCAAGAAGCCCTTTGTCAACTCCTTCGCCATGTTCGCCGCCGGACGGGCCTGGGAGCAGGTCCGCAACAGCGTGGCTTACCCCGGCCTGAACGTCAAGGTCGTTGGCTCCCACGGCGGTCTGTCCGTGGGTGAGGACGGCGCCACCCACCAGTGCATCGAGGATCTGGCCATCATGCGGGCCATCCCCAACATGACCGTCCTGTGTCCCTGCGACGGCAACGAGATGAAGCAGGCCGTCAAGGCCCTGCTGGCTTACGATGGCCCCGCCTATCTGCGTCTCGGCCGTCTGGCTGTGGAGACCGTCACCGACCAGGTGGAGGGCTATGAGTTCCAGATCGGCAAGGGTGTCCTCCTGCGGGACGGCCAGGACGTGACCGTGGTCGCCGTGGGCATGATGGTCCAAATGGCTCTCACTGCCGCCGACATTCTGGCCGAGGAGGGCATTTCCGTCCGGGTCATCGACATGCACACCATCAAGCCCCTGGACACGGAGATCCTGCTGGCCGCCGCCCGTGACACCGGCTGCATCGTCACCAGCGAAGAGGCGAACATCGTCGGCGGCCTGGGCAGCGCCGTCTCCGAGTACCTGACCTCCGTCTGCCCCGTGCCCGTCATCCGCCACGGTGTGGAGGACGAGTTCGGCCGTTCCGGTGCCGCCCAGAAGGTCCTGGAGGCCTATCACCTGACCCCTGCGGGCATCGCAGACAAAGTCCGCCAGGCCCTGACCCTCAAGCAGGCCCTGACCCTATAAATCGTCTATTTTTCTGGAGCAAAAGCAGACAGCCGCAGAACGTTTCTCGGCTGTCTGCTTTTTTGTACCTTGACGCTCTGACTCTTTTTACTTGCAAAAAGATACGGTCTGTTGCCTTACTTTTTTCGATGGCAGAAAAATTTGCAAAAAACTACTGTTTTCCCTGCAAAATTTTCTTTTTCTCGGTTGCACTTTTCCAAAAAAAGGATTACAATACAAATACAGAAAACCCAATTTTATCCAAGAAAGGAAAATAACGAGAAAAAGGAGAGATCTGTATGGCAATCATTGAAACCATCAACAGCGCCATCAACAGCTTCGTTTGGGGCGTCCCGATGCTGGTCCTTCTGGTGGGTGCGGGTATCCTGCTGACCTGCCGGACGTGCGGCGTGCAGTTCCGAAAATTTGGCTACGCCATGAAGAACACCGCCGGAAAGATCTTCAAGAAGGGCGAGGCCAAGGAGGGCGAGATCACGCCCTTCCAAGCGATGAGCACCGCCCTGGCCGGGACCGTCGGCACCGGTAACATCGCCGGCGTCACCACGGCCCTGACCCTGGGCGGCCCCGGCAGTATGTTCTGGCTGTGGATCACGGCCCTGATCGGCATGGCGACCAAGTACTCCGAGGTCCTGCTGGCCGTCAAGTTCCGCGAACGGAACAAGGACGGCGACTGGGTCGGCGGTCCCATGTACTACATCAAGAACGGCCTCGGCAAGAACTGGAAGTGGCTGGGTGCCATCTTCTGTATCTTCGCGGCCCTGGCGGCCTTCGGCATCGGCAACGCCGTCCAGGTCGGCAACATCACCTCCTCCATCAATACCGTCATCACCTCCTTCAGCCCTGACTTTGCCGGGCAGAAGATGGTCAACAGCGTTTTGGGCATCATCCTGGTCATCCTGACTGCGATCGTTCTCTTCGGCGGCATCAAGCGCCTGGGCGCTGTCACCGAAAAGCTGGTGCCTTTTATGGCCGTCATTTATATCGTGGCTTGTCTCGTGGTCGTGGTTTATTACGCCAAGACCCTGCCCGCCGTGTTCGCCTCCATCTTTGAGGGTGCGTTCTCTCCCAGCGGCGTCACCGGCGGGGCCGTCGGTTCCGTCATTCTGGTCATCACCTGGGGCGTGAAGCGTGGCGTGTTCTCCAACGAGGCCGGCTTAGGTTCTGCGCCGATGGCCCACGCCTCTACCTCCGAGACCGACTGCGTGAAGCAGGGCCTCTACGGCATCTTTGAAGTGTTCGTCGATACCATCGTCATCTGCACCCTGTCCGGCCTGACCGTGCTGTGCGCCTGGAAGGGCGGCGCCCTGGACCTGAACATCGGCCACGAGGGCACCACCGCCTTGAACGCCCAGGCTTTGGGTTCCGTTTTCACCCAGAAGGGCGGCGCCATCATCATCGCCGTGGGCCTGGCGCTGTTCGCTTACTCCACCGTGCTGGGCTGGGCGCTGTACGGCACCCGCTGCTGCGAGTTCCTCTTCGGCGTGAAGGCCATCCGGCCCTATCAGATCCTCTTCCTGGTGGTCATCTTTGTGGGCGCGACCATGAAGCTGGACCTGGCCTGGGCCATCGCCGACACCCTCAACGGCCTCATGGCCATCCCGAATCTGATCGCCCTGTTCGCCCTGTCCGGCGTGGTGGTCAAGGAGACCAAGCGGCATTTCTCCGAAGTGCCCAGCAAAAAATAAGAAAAATAGTGCACAAAGATCCCTTAGAATTTGACCCATCCTTTTCGATACCAGCCGACGTAGTTGCGTCGGCTGGTATTTTTTTGTGGGAAAAATCGAGCATACAACTATTCTAAACGAAAGAATTGCAATATAAATTGCATTTTTCGTGAACTCCCTCGCAAAAAGTGGAGAAATAATCGACACATTTTAGACTATGTTCTGAAAATATGAAAGTGATGTAAAAATTGCTTGCATTATAGCGAAGGGAGGACTATGATGCAGGTGAGCAAAAGATCCCCGCCTTCCCAGCGGGAAAACAAGAGAGAAAGGAAGAGTATGTTATGGACATCAACGCAATCTTAGAAGCCATTGACGGCGCCGTCTGGGGCGTACCGCTGATCGTTTTGATCATCGCCTGCGGCGTGTGGCTGACCTTCCGGGTCCGGTTCCTCCAGGTGAGACACCTGGGCAAGGCCCTGAAGTTCATGGTCAAGAACGAAGAGGGGGGTGAAGGTGAGGTCACGAGCTTCGGCGCTCTGTGTACCGCCCTTTCCGCCACCATCGGCACCGGCAACATCGTCGGCGTGGCCTCCGCCATTGCCGCCGGCGGCCCCGGCGCTCTGTTCTGGATGCTGGTCGCAGCCTTCTTCGGCATGGCCACCAAGTATTCCGAGGGCCTGCTGGCCATCAAGTATCGTGAAGTCGATGCCGACGGCCACGTTTTGGGCGGCCCCTTCTATTACATTGAGAAGGGCATGGGCAAGAAGTGGAAGTGGATGGGCAAGCTCTTCGCCCTGTTCGGCGTCCTGGCCGGCGCCCTGGGCATCGGCACCATCACCCAGATCAACGGCATCACTTCCGCTGCCCAGAACTTCTTTGACCCCGACAAGGCCCATGTGGTCTTCACCCTGGCTGCCGGGACCAGCAGCGAGACGCCCATCACCATGACCACCATCGTTGTGGGCCTGATCGTCACCGTCTGTGCCGGTCTGGTCATCATCGGCGGCATCAAGCGGATCGCCAAGGTCTCCGAGATCGTGGTTCCCTTCATGGCTGTGGCCTATGTGCTGTTTGCCGTGATCCTGCTGCTGACGAACCTCTCTGCGGTTCCTCACGCCATTTACCAGATCGTTTACGGTGCCTTTCATCCTGAGGCTGTGGCCGGCGGCATCGTGGGCGTCTGCTTCAAGGTCGCTTTGCAGAAGGGCGTTGCCCGCGGCATCTTCTCCAACGAGGCCGGCTTAGGCTCCGCGCCTATCGCCGCTGCCGCTGCTAAGACCAACGAGCCGGTCCGCCAGGGCCTGGTCACCATGACCGGTACCTTCATCGACACCATCATCATCTGCACCATGACCGGCTTGTCCATCGTCATTTCCGGCGGCTGGCAGCCTGACCTGGGCCTGGAGGGTGCGAGCATCACCATGTACGCCTTTGAGAACTGCCTGCCCTTCCCGGCAGCTGTGGGCGGCTTCATCCTGATGATGTCCCTGGTGTTCTTCGCCTTTACCACCATCCTGGGCTGGAACTACTACGCCGAGCGCTGCATGGAGTACCTCTCCAACGGCAGCAACCTGGCCGTGAAGATCTATCGCTGGATCTACATCGCCGCCGTGTTCGTCGGCCCCTACCTGACGGTTTCCGCCGTGTGGACCATCGCCGATATTTTCAACGGACTTATGGCCATCCCGAACATCGTTGCCTTGCTGGCCCTGTCCGGTGTCATTGCAAGAACGACGAGAGAATATTTCGACCGGCAAAAGAAAAAAGCCTGAGCTGACTTCTTCAGAAGAATGATATGAAATTCAGAGGACCACGACTTGCATTGTGGTCCTCTGAATTTCTTTTTTTTCTTGTTATGTAAAAAATAACCAAAAGTGATTGACATCTGCTTAAAAATTGACAAAATAACAGCGTGGATTCCAATAAAAACCGGAGAGCGAGGGAAGGGAAAATCGGAGCAAATTCACAAAAAAAGGCATATCCTCCCATTTGGCAAATTTTTTTGGACAAATAGACTTGCTTTTCCGACGAAATGAGCCTAGAATGAGGTCAGTGATCAAACTCGTCAGATGATTTTTCCGGTGTTAAGCCAGCTTCGTGCGTTTTGAGCAAATGGCACAAAGGTTGACGCCACCGGGAGAGGATGACAATCTGGAGACATCCGCATGAACGCGGGGGCCGAAGGGGCAAGACCAGACTCTCAGGCAAAAGGACAGATCTTTTTTAGGGGATTGCAGGCCGCACCCATTCCAAGGTGCAGCCGGACCTATCAGAGAACGCTTTTTGACGGAGCACCACGGTCTTGTGGCGCTCCGTTTGTGTTTTGTCAGTTTCTGATGGGTTGGTTGCAAAGAGAAAAAGAGCAAATCGAGAAAAGGAGAGATCTGTATGGCAATCATTGAGACCATCAACAGTGCCATCAACACCGTCGTGTGGGGCAAACCCATGCTCGTCCTGTTGGTGGGTGCTGGTATTCTGCTGACCATCCGGACCTTCGGCGTGCAGTTCCGCAAGTTCGGCTACGCCATGAAGAACACCCTGGGCAAGGTCTTTACCAAGACCGAAGCCAAGGAAGGCGAAATGACGCCCTTCCAGGCCATGAGTACGGCGCTGGCTGGTACCGTCGGTACCGGTAACATCGCCGGTATCACCACCGCCATCACGCTGGGTGGCCCTGGTACCATGTTATGGCTGTGGATCACCGCCCTGATCGGCATGGCGACCAAGTACTCCGAGGTCCTGCTGGCCGTCAAGTTCCGCGAACGGAACAAGGACGGCGACTGGGTCGGCGGTCCCATGTACTACATCAAGAACGGCCTCGGCAAGAACTGGAAGTGGCTGGGTGCCATCTTCTGTATCTTTGCGGCCCTGGCAGCCTTCGGCATCGGCAACGCCGTGCAGGTGGGCAACATCACCTCTTCCATCAACACCGTGATCACCGCCTTCAACCCCGACTTTGACAAGCAGTCCCTGGTCAACATTGTCCTGGGCATCATCCTGGTCATCCTGACCTCCGTGGTTCTGTTCGGCGGCATCAAGCGCCTGGGCGCTGTCACCGAGAAGCTGGTCCCCATCATGGCAGTGATCTACATCCTGGCCTGCCTGATCGTGGTCATCCGCTATGCCAACACCCTGCCCGCCGTGTTCCACGACATCTTCGTGGGTGCCTTCACCCCCAGCGGTGTCACCGGTGGTGTCGTTGGCTCCATGGTCCTGGTCATCACCTGGGGCGTCAAGCGCGGCGTGTTCTCCAACGAGGCCGGCCTCGGTTCCGCTCCTATCGCCCATGCTGCTACCTCTGAGACCGACTGCGTCAAGCAGGGCCTGTATGGCATCTTCGAGGTCTTCATGGACACCATCCTGATTTGTACTCTGTCCGGTCTGACCATCCTGTGCGCTGCCAAGGGCGCTGGTCTGGACCTGAACATCGGCACCGAGGGCAACACCTCCCTGAACGCCGCAGCCCTCGGCACCGTCTTCACCCAGAAGGGCGGCGCCATCATCATCGCGGTGGGCCTGGCTCTGTTCGCTTTCTCCACCGTCCTGGGCTGGTCCCTGTACGGCACCCGCTGCTGTGAGTTCCTGTTCGGCCACAAGGCCATCAAGCCTTATCAGATCATCTTCATCGTTGTCATCTTTGTGGGTGCGACCATGAAGCTGGACCTGGCCTGGGCCATCGCCGATACCCTCAACGGCCTCATGGCCATCCCCAACCTGATCGCCCTGGTGGCTCTGTCCGGCGTGGTGGTCAAGGAGACCAAGCGGCACTTCTCCGAGCTGCCCAGCAAGAAGTAAGACCCCCTCACTTCTCTGCTGTCCCAGCAAGCCACGGCTTTGCTCGTGGGACCAAACACGAAGAGAACCGGGTGCATATCTTAAATCCAAATATCCTTAAATTCTTCCGATCCTTTCTGAGAGGCCCCCGGCGGACGCAAGTCCCTGGGGGTCTCTTGGCGCTTTTCCTGCAAAAGCAAAGAAAAACGCACAGAGGGCCAGGCAGAAACGCAGGAAAGCTCTACAAACTATCGCTTGCGAAACGGGGGCGGGTATAGTATAATAAACTGTAAAAATCGAGGACTTTTTGTGACTGACGGAAGTGGGAAGGACCACAGGGAGCAAAAAGCATACTTGCGCCGACCGTCTGGGCAGTTCAATTTTCAAATGGAGGGAATTGGGCTGTCCTTTTTTCACATTGCGAAATCACAGCATCACACAGAAAGCCCCAGCGTTCGGAGAGATCGACCAGACCCCTCCGGGATAACTATTATCAGAGAGGAAGGTTCGTTATGAAAAAAGTTGGCATTGTCATGGGTAGCGACAGCGACCTGCCGGTGGTGGAAAAGGCCATCGGCAAGCTGAAAGAATACGGTGTACCCTACGAAGTCCACGTCTACTCCGCCCACCGCACCCCCGTGCAGGCGGCCGAGTTCTCCCGCACGGCCCAGGAAAAGGGCTTTGGGGCCATCATCGCCGCCGCGGGCAAGGCTGCGCATCTGGCCGGGGCGCTGGCGGCAAACACCACGCTGCCGGTGATCGGCATCCCGGTGAAATCCTCCACCCTGGACGGCCTGGACGCCCTGCTTTCCACCGTGCAGATGCCCACGGGCATCCCCGTGGCCACGGTCGCCATCGACGGGGCAGCCAACGCGGCCCTGCTGGCCATTCAGATCCTGGCCGTTTCTGACGAGGGCCTGTCCGCCAAGCTCAAGGCTGCCCGCGCGGCCGAGGCCAATAAAGTCCTGGAGAAGAACGCCGGGGTCGAAGCAGAATACAATCAGTAAGCCCTTGGGGCAGTGAGAATGGAGGTACATACCTATGGGTGGTTTTTGCGGCGCGATCTCCAATCGCGACGTCGTGTTAGACGTTTATTTCGGCACAGACTATCACTCCCACCTGGGCACCCGCCGGGGCGGCATGGCCGCCTGGGACCCGGAGCTGGGCTTCCAGCGGGAGATCCACAACATCGAGAACGCCCCCTTCCGCACCAAGTTTGACAAGACGGTGGGGGAGATGGTGGGCAAGTGCTGCATCGGCAGCATCAGCGACACCGACCCTCAGCCTCTGCTGGTGCGCTCGGTCCACGGGACCTACGCCATCTGCGTGGTGGGCGTGATCCAGAACGAGGAAGCCATCATCGAGCAGATGCTGGGGGACGCCGACCGGCATTTTGAGGCCATGAGCGGCGGGCGCGTGAACTCCAACGAGCTGGTGGCCGCGCTCATCAGCCAGCAGCCCACCATCGCCGAGGGCATCCGCTACGCCCAGAGCGTGGTGGAGGGGACCGTCTCCGTCTTAATTATGACGCCCGATTTCCTCATCGCCGGGCGGGACAAGATGGGCCGCCTGCCCATCCACATCGGCCAGGACGACGAGGGCTGCTGCGTGGCCTTTGAGACCTTTGCCTACCAGAAGATGGGCTATCACGACGCCTACGAGCTGGGTCCCGCCGAGGTGGTGAAGATCACCAAGGACGGCTGGGAGACCCTGCTGCCCGCCGAGAAGGAGATGCGCGTGTGCGCCTTCCTCTGGACGTACTACGGCTACCCCAACTCCAACTATGAAGGCATCAACGTGGAGGTCATGCGGAACCGGAACGGCGCGAGCCTGGCCCGGACCGACAAGGCCAAAGGCGTGGCCCAGGACATCGACTTTGTCAGCGGCGTGCCCGACTCCGGCACCCCCCACGCCATCGGCTACTCCAACGAGAGCGGCATCCCCTTTGCCCGCCCCTTCATTAAATATACCCCCACCTGGCCCCGCAGCTTCATGCCCACGAACCAAAAGGAGCGCGACCGGGTGGCCAAGATGAAGCAGATCCCCGTCCATGAGCTCATCGAGGGCAAGAAGCTCCTCTTCGTGGACGACAGCATCGTGCGGGGCACCCAGCTGCGGGAGACGGTGGAGTTCCTCTATGCCAACGGCGCAAAAGAGGTCCACATCCGCTCTGCCTGCCCCCCCATCATGTATGGCTGTAAGTTCCTGAACTTCTCCACCAGCCGCTCCCCGATGGAGCTGATCGCCCGCCGCACCGTCTACGAGCTGGAGGGTGAAGAGGGGGAGAAGCATCTGGACGAATACAGCGACCCCAACACCGAGCGGGGCCAGAAGCTGCGGGAGGCCATCTGCCGGCAGCTGCACTTCACCTCGCTGGAATACCAGTCCCTGGATGAACTCATCAAGGCCATTGGCCTGGAGCCATGTAAGGTCTGCACTTACTGCTGGAACGGAAAGGAATGAGCGCAATGAATACAACTTCGAGATCTGACAGCTACGCCGCCGCCGGGGTGGACATCACCGCCGGGTACAAGGCCGTAGAACTCATGAAGGCCCACATCGCCAAGACCATGACCGCCGGAGCCTTGTCCGACATCGGTGGCTTTGGCGGCCTGTTCGAGCTGGACCTGACCGGCATCACCAAGCCCGTCCTGGTCTCCGGCACCGACGGCGTGGGCACGAAACTCAAGCTGGCGTTCCTCATGGACAAGCACGACACCGTGGGCATCGACTGCGTGGCCATGTGCGTCAACGACATCATCTGCGTGGGCGCCAAGCCCCTGTTCTTCCTGGACTACATCGCCTGCGGCAAGAACGTCCCGGAGAAGATCGCGGGCATCGTCTCCGGTGTGGCCGAGGGCTGCGTCCAGTCCGGCGCTGCCCTCATCGGCGGCGAGACCGCCGAGATGCCCGGCTTCTATCCCATCGACGAGTATGACCTGGCCGGCTTCTCCGTGGGCGTGGTGGATAAGGACAAGGTCTTTGACAAGACCAAGATCCAGCCCGGCGACGTGATCCTCGGTCTGCCCTCCTCCGGGGTGCACTCCAACGGCTTCTCCCTGGTCCGCAAGGTCCTGGACGTGGAGCACACGGATCTGAAGGCCACTGTGGAGGCTCTGGGCGGCAAGTCCCTGGGCGAGACGCTGCTGGCCCCCACCCGCATCTATGTCAAGAGCATCCTGGCCCTCATGGAGCAGGTCACGATCAAGTCCGTCTCCCACATCACCGGCGGCGGCTTCTATGAAAACATCCCCCGCAGCCTGCCCAAGGGCATGACCGCCAAGATCAAGGAGAGCGACGTGCCTGTGCTGCCCATCTTTGACCTCATCCAGGAGAAGGGCAACGTGCCCCGCCGGGAGATGTTCAATACCTTCAACATGGGCATCGGCATGACCGTCGTGGTCTCCCAGGACGAGGCCGACAAGGCCCTGGAGGCCCTGAAAGCCGCCGGGGAGCAGCCTGTCCGTCTGGGCGAGATCGTCGCGGGCGATGAGGGTGTTATCCTATGGTAAAGACCAAGATCGCCGTCTTAGTCTCCGGCGGCGGCACCAACTTGCAGGCTCTGCTGGACGCCCAGCAGAGCGGCACCCTCACCGCCGGGGAGATCGTGCTGGTCATCGCCAGCAACGACAAGGCCTATGCCCTCACCCGCGCAGCCAACGCAGGGGTGCCCGCTGTCGTGTGCAGCCGGAAGGCCCTGGGGAGCCAGGCGGCGTTTGAGGCCGCCATCTCCCAGGCACTGGCCGAGCACGGAGCAGAGCTGATCGTCATGGCCGGGTTTATGAGCATTCTCACCGAGAACTTCACCAGCCAGTGGCCCCGGCGCATTTTGAACATCCACCCCTCCCTCATCCCGTCCTTCTGCGGGAAGGGGTTCTATGGGCTGAAGGTCCATGAGGCCGCACTGGCCTACGGGGTGAAGGTGACGGGTGCCACCGTCCATTTTGTCAACGAGGTGCCGGATGGGGGAGAGATCCTCCTGCAAAAGGCCGTGGACGTGTTGCCCGGCGACACGCCGGAGGTCTTGCAGCGCCGGGTGATGGAGCAGGCCGAGTGGAAGCTCCTGCCCCAGGCCGCGCAGATGATTTCCGAAGAGATCGGGAGGGAGAAAGCAGAATGAACGTCTATGAAAACCACGACCTGGCCGCTCTGCTGGCCGGGAACACCTACCCCGGCCGGGGCATCGTGCTGGGGAAGACCGCTGACGGCAAGCAGTCTGTCGCCGCCTACTTCATCATGGGCCGCAGCGAGAACAGCCGCAACCGGGTGTTTGTCCAGGAGCCTGACGGCATCCGCACCGAGGCCTTTGATCCGGCGAAGCTGGCTGACCCCAGCCTCATCATCTACCATCCCGTGCGTCAGCTGGGCCGCGCCCTGATCGTCACCAACGGCGACCAGACCGACACCATCCGGGATCATCTGGAACTGGGCGAGTCCTTCGAGCAGGGCCTGCGTACCCGCGCCTTTGAGCCGGACGGTCCCAACTGGACCCCCCGCATCTCCGGCCTGCTCTCCGCCGATGGCAGCTATAAGATGTCCATCCTGAAAAGCGCCGACGCGGAAGGCTCCGCCTGCGCCCGGTATACCTATGAGTATCCCGGCGTGAACGGCGTGGGGCATTTCCTTCACACCTATGTCCAGGACGGCAACCCCATCCCCACCTTCCAGGGAGAGCCGGAGCGGGTGGCCATCACCGGCACGCTGGATGCGTTTGCCGGGATGATCTGGAACAACCTCAACGAAGCCAACAAGATTTCTCTCTACGTTCGCTTTACCGATCTGGCCACGGGTGCGTACCAGGAGAAACTGTACAATAAGAATAAGTAAAACCGGGGGAGCGAACGATGAAAAAATTAGAACTGAAATACGGCTGCAATCCCAACCAGAAGCCCGCCAGCATCACTGTGAGCGACGGCCGGGATCTGCCCTTAGAAGTGCTGAACGGCAAGCCGGGCTACATCAATTTTATGGACGCCCTGAACTCCTGGCAGCTGGTCAAGGAGCTGAAGGAGGCCACCGGCCTGCCCGCCGCCGCGTCCTTCAAGCACGTCTCTCCCGCCGGGGCCGCCGTGGGCCTGCCCCTGAGCGAGACGGATAAGGCCATTTACTTTGTGAACGCCGACGCGGAGCTTACCCCCCTGGCCTGCGCATACATCCGCGCCAGAGGTGCCGACCGCCTCTGCTCCTATGGCGACTGGGCGGCCCTGAGCGACACCTGCGACGCCGCCACCGCCGCTTACCTCAAGCCGGAGGTCTCCGACGGCGTCATCGCCCCGGACTACACCCCTGAGGCCCTGGAGATCCTCAAGGCCAAGAAGAAGGGTAACTATAACATCGTCAAGATCGACCCCAATTACGTCCCCGCCGTGCAGGAGCACAAGGACGTGTTCGGCATCACCTTCGAGCAGGGGAGAAACAACTTCAAGATCGACGAATCCCTGCTGGCCAACCTGGTCACGGAAAACAAGGACCTGCCCGACGCAGCCAAGCGGGACATGATCGTGGCCCTCATCACCCTCAAGTACACCCAGTCCAACTCCGTGTGTTATGTCAAGGACGGCCAGGCCATCGGCGTGGGCGCGGGCCAGCAGAGCCGCATCCACTGCACCCGTCTGGCGGGCAACAAGGCCGACAACTGGTATCTCCGCCAGCATCCCAAGACCCTGGGCCTGCAATTCCTGGATCACATCCGCCGCCCCGACCGGGACAACGCCATCGACGTGTACCTCTCCGACGAGTACGAGGACGTGCTGCGGGACGGCGTGTGGCAGAACACCTTTAAGGTCCGCCCGGAGCCACTCACCGCAGAGGAGAAAAAGGCTTGGATCGCCACCCAGACCGGCGTGACCGTGGGCAGCGACGCCTTCTTCCCCTTCGGCGATAACGTCGAGCGGGCCAGAAAGTCCGGCGTTTCCTACATCGTGGAGCCCGGCGGGTCCATCCGGGACGACAACGTCATCGAGACGGCAAACCGCTACCACATGGTCATGGCCTTTACCGGCATGCGCCTGTTCCACCACTAAGCAAGGAGGTCAGTTTCCATGAAGATTCTCGTAGTAGGCGGCGGCGGACGGGAGCACGCCATCATCAAGAGCCTGAAAAAGAGCCCCCGCGTGACGGAAATTTTCGCCGCCCCCGGCAACGGCGGCATCGCCGCCGACGCCATCTGCACCGGCATCGGGGCAAAAGATCTGGACGCCATCACCGCCTTCGCCAAGGACAACGCCATTGATTTCGCGGTCGTTGCCCCCGACGATCCCCTGGTCCTGGGCGCGGTGGACCGGCTGGAAGCCATCGGCATTCCCTGCTTCGGCCCCAATAAGGCTGCCGCCATTCTGGAGGGCAGCAAGGTCTTCTCTAAGGACCTCATGAAGAAATACCACATTCCCACCGCCGAGTACGCCGTCTTTGACGACATGGACAAGGCGCTGGCTTATCTCAAGACGGCCCCCATCCCCACCGTGGTCAAGGCTGACGGCCTGGCCCTGGGCAAGGGCGTCACCGTTGCCATGACCCGCGAGGAGGCCGAGGAGGCCGTCCGCGCCTGCATGGAGGACAAGATCTTCGGTGAGAGCGGCAGCCACATCGTCATTGAGGAGTTTTTGACCGGCCCCGAAGTCTCCGTTCTGTCCTTTACCGATGGCAACGTGGTCATCCCCATGGTCTCCTCCATGGACCACAAGCGCATCGGCGACGGCGACACCGGCCCCAACACCGGCGGCATGGGCACCATCGCCCCCAACCCCTATTACACCGACGAGATCGCCAAGACCTGCATGGAGACGATCTTCCTGCCCACCATGCACGCCATGAACGCCGAGGGCCGGACCTTCAAGGGCTGCCTCTACTTCGGCCTGATGCTGACGGAAAACGGCCCCAAGGTCATTGAGTACAACTGCCGCTTCGGCGACCCGGAGACCCAGGTGGTCCTGCCCCTGCTGGAGAGCGACCTGCTGACCATCATGGAGGCCACCGCCAAGGGCGAGCTGGACAAGACCGAGGTCAAGTTCAGCGACAAGTCCGCCTGCTGCCTGGTCCTGGCCTCCCAGGGCTACCCCAAGAAGTATGAGACGGGCTATCCCATCACCATCCCCGCCGACCTGGACGCGGAAGTCTATGTAGCCGGGGCCAAGCTGGACGACGGGGTTTTGAAGACCTCCGGCGGCCGTGTCCTGGGCGTCTCTGCCATCGGCAACACCCTGAAAGAGGCCATTGACAAGGCCTATCGTGAGGGCGCAAAAGTCAAGTTTGAAAACGCATACTGCCGTAAGGACATTGGCGCCAAAGCCCTGCGTGCAGAGGAAGAGGTAAAATAATGGTATATCGGGTATATGTTGAAAAGCGCCCCGGCCTGACCGCCGAGGCAGACGCCCTGGCGGGGGACATCCGCACCCTGCTGGGCATCTCCTCTCTGGAGAGCCTGCGGCTGCTCAACCGCTACGACGTGGAGAACATCACGCCGGAGCTGTTTGACTACAGCGTGAAAACCATCCTGTCCGAGCCTCAGCTGGACGTGACCACCGACACGCTGACGGAGGGCGGCATCCTCTTTGCTGTGGAGTACCTGCCCGGTCAGTTCGACCAGCGGGCGGACTCCGCCGCCCAGTGCATCCAGATCCTCTCCCAGGGCGAGCGGCCTCTGGTCCGCTCTGCCAGAGTGTATCAGCTAAACGGCAAGCTCACCGCCGAGGAAGTGGGGGCGATCAAAAAGTACCTCATCAACCCCGTCGAGGCACGGGAGGCTTCCCTGGAACCCTTCGATACCCTGGCCATGACCTACGACATTCCGGAGACCGTCGCCACCCTGACCGGCTTCCGGGCCTTGGATGAGGCTGGGCTGGAGAAGATGGTGGCCGATTACGGCCTGGCCATGGACGTGGACGACCTGCGCTTCTGCCGCGACTACTTCCAGTCCGAGGACCGCGACCCCACCATGACCGAGCTGCGGGTCATCGACACCTATTGGTCCGACCACTGCCGCCACACCACCTTCCACACCACCATCGACGGCGTGGAGTTTGCCAGCCCCATCCTCCAGCAGACCTATGAGGACTATCTGGCCACGAGAAAGAAGCTCAACCGCACCAAGCCCATCAACCTCATGGACATCGGCACCATTGTCGCCAAGCTCCTGAAAAAGCAGGGCAAGCTGGGCAAACTGGATGAGTCCGAAGAGATCAACGCCTGCACCGTGAAGATCAAGGTCGATACGGACAACGGTAAGGAAGACTGGCTCCTGCTGTTCAAGAACGAGACCCACAACCACCCCACCGAGATCGAGCCCTTCGGCGGCGCAGCCACCTGCGTGGGCGGGGCCATCCGGGACCCCCTGTCCGGCCGTTCCTATGTCTACGCCGCCATGCGTGTGACCGGTGCTGCCGACCCCCTCAAGCCCATTGAGGAGACCATGGCCGGCAAGCTGCCCCAGCGCACCATCGTCACCAAGGCCGCCGCAGGCTACAGCTCCTACGGCAACCAGATCGGCCTGGCCACCGGCCAGGTGGATGAGCTCTATCACCCCGGCTATGCAGCCAAGCGCATGGAGATCGGCGCGGTTATCGCCGCTGCTCCCGCTGCCAACGTCCGCCGGGAGCGTCCCCAGCCTGGCGACCTCGTGATCCTGCTGGGCGGCCGGACCGGGCGCGACGGCTGCGGCGGCGCCACCGGTTCCTCCAAGTCCCACACCACCGAGTCTCTGGAGACCTGCGGGGCCGAAGTCCAGAAGGGCAACGCCCCGGAGGAGCGCAAGCTCCAGCGCCTGTTCCGCAACGCCGAGGCCTCCCGCCTCATCAAGCGCTGCAACGACTTCGGCGCCGGCGGCGTGTCCGTCGCCATCGGCGAGCTGGCCGAGGGCCTGGACATCGACCTGAACAAAGTACCCAAGAAGTACGAGGGCCTGGACGGCACCGAGCTGGCCATCAGTGAGTCCCAGGAGCGGATGGCCGTGGTCGTCGAGGCCCAGGACGCCCCCCGCTTCATGGAGCTGGCCGCCCAGGAGAACCTGGAGTCCACCGTGGTGGCTACCGTCACCGGCAAGGGCCGCCTGACCATGACCTGGAACGGCAACACCATTGTAGATATTGCCCGTTCCTTCCTGGACACCAACGGTGTGGAAAAGCACATCACCGCCATCACCGAACAGCCTGAGTCCATCCTGAAAGACCAGGTAAAGGACTTCAAGAAGGGCTATCTGGACCTGGCCGCCGACCTGAACGTCTGCTCCAAGCGCGGCCTGTCGGAGCGCTTTGACTCCACCATCGGCAGCGGGGCCGTGCTCATGCCCTTCGGCGGCAAGAACCAGCTCACCCCCACCCAGGCGATGGTCACGAAGATCTCCGTGGAGAAGCAGGACACCGATACCTGCTCCCTGATGGCCTGGGGCTACAACCCCTATATCACCGAGAAAAGCCCCTATCACGGCGCGTACCTGGCCGTGGTGGAGTCCGTCTCCAAGCTGGTCGCCACCGGCGCAGGGCTGAAAGAGACCTATCTCAGCTTCCAGGAATACTTTGAGAAGCTGGGCAAGGACCCCGCCCGCTGGGGCAAGCCCCTGGCCGCCCTGCTGGGTGCCTTCCGCGCTCAGAAAGAGCTGGAGATCGCCGCCATCGGCGGCAAGGACTCCATGAGCGGCTCCTTCAATGAGCTGGACGTGCCTCCCACCCTGGTGTCTTTTGCCGTCACTACGGATAAGATCAAGAATGTCGTCTCTCCTGAGTTCAAGGGGGCAGACCATCCTGTGGTCTGGCTGTGCCCCGAATATGGTCCCGACGGCCTGCCCGTGGCGGCCTCCCTCAAGCAGGTCTACCAGACCGTGAACAAGCTCATGAAGAAGGGCAAGGTCCTGGCCGCTTACGCGCCCACCTACGGCGGCGTGGCCGAGGCCGTGCTGAAAATGACCCTGGGCAACGGCCTGGGCTTCCGTTTCGACGACGGTTGCACCATGGACGAGCTGTTCTCCTATGCCTATGGCTCCTTCGTCCTGGAGCTGACCGAGCCGCAGCAGATCGGCCTGCCCCTGGGCACCACCACGGCTGAAGCGGGCCTCACCTGGCAGGGCAACACCGTCACCGGGGAGGAGCTGCTGGCTGCATACGAGAACAAGCTGGAGCCGATCTACGCCTGCAACATCGACCAGAAGCAGGAGAACATCCCCACCCTGTCCCACGAGAGCGACAGCTGGAAGAAGCCGCTCATCAAGTCTGCCAAGCCCAAGGTCCTCATCCCCGTCTTCCCCGGCACGAACTGCGAGTATGACGCGGCCAAGGCCATGCGCAACGCCGGGGCCGAGCCGGAGATCCTGGTCATCAAGAACCTGACCGCCACCGGCATCGCCGAGTCCATGGACGCAGTCGCCAAGGCCCTGGGCCAGGCTCAGATCGTCTTCCTGCCCGGCGGCTTCTCCGGCGGCGACGAGCCGGACGGCTCTGCCAAGCTCATCACCTCCTTCTTCCGGGCGGCGAAGATCAAAGACCAGGTCCATGACCTGCTGAAGAATCGGGACGGCCTGATGCTGGGCATCTGCAACGGCTTCCAGGCGCTCATCAAGCTGGGTCTGGTGCCTTATGGCGAGATCATCGACACCGATGCCAATTGCCCGACCCTGACCTACAACACCATCGGCCGCCACCAGTCCCGCCTGGTGCGCACCCGCGTGGCCTCCAACCTCTCCCCCTGGCTGATGAACACCAAGCCCGGCGAGGTCTACACCGTGCCCATCTCCCACGGCGAGGGCCGCTTCCTGGCCTCTGAGGAGCTGGTGAAGCAGCTGGCTGAGAACGGCCAGATCGCCACCCAGTACGTGGACCTGAACGGCAACCCCACCGCCGACATTCACTTTAACCCCAACAACTCCGTCTGGGCCGTGGAGGGCATCACCTCTCCCGATGGCCGCGTGTTCGGCAAGATGGGCCACAGCGAGCGGATCGGGGCCGGTCTGTACCGCAACGTGCCCGGTGAATATGATATGAAGCTCTTCCGTTCTGCGGTGGAGTATTTTAAGTGATATTTCGAGAAGAATGAAAGGAGGAGCCTGACATGGCTTTTTACTATTCCGAACCCTCCCATACCTTCAGCGAGTACCTGCTGGTGCCTGGGTTCACCTCTGAGGAGTGTGTACCCGACAACGTCTCCCTGAAGACCCCCCTGGTGAAGTACCGCAAGGGGGAGGAGGAGTGCCCCATCAGTTTGAACATCCCCATGGTCTCCGCCATCATGCAGGCTGTCTCCAACGACACCCTGGCCGTGGCCCTGGCCAAGGAGGGCGGCCTGTCCTTCATCTACGGCTCTCAGTCCATTGAGGATGAGGCTGCCATGGTCCGCCGGGTGAAGAGCAGCAAGGCCGGCTTTGTCATCAGTGCCTCGAACCTGACCCCGGACGCAACGCTGGGCGATGTGCTGGCCCTGAAGGAGAAGAACGGCTTCTCCACCGTCGCCATCACCGAGGACGCCACCCCCACCGGCAAGCTCCTGGGCCTGGTCACCAGCCGCGACTACCGCGTGACCCGCATGAGCACCGATGTGCCTGTGCGCGAGTTCATGACCCCCCGCGAGAAGCTCATCACGGCCCCCGCCGCCACCACCCTGAAAGAGGCCAACGACATCATCTGGGACAACAAGCTCAACGCCCTGCCCGTGGTGGACGAGGACGACCACCTGATGTACTTCGTCTTCCGCAAGGACTACGCCGAGCACAAGGAGCATCCTCTGGCTCTCCAGGACGCCGACAAGCGCTATCTGGTGGGTGCCGGTATCAACTCCAAGGACTACGAGCAGCGCATCCCCGCGCTGGTCGAGGCCGGGGCAGACATCCTCTGCATCGACTCCTCCGAGGGCTACTCCGTCTGGCAGAAGAAGACCATCGACTTCATCCGTGAAAAGTACGGCGACACCGTGAAAGTCGGCGCCGGCAACGTGGTGGATCGCGAGGGCTTCCGTTACCTGGCCCGCGCCGGGGCGGACTTCGTGAAGGTCGGCATCGGCGGCGGCTCCATCTGCATCACCCGCGAGACCAAGGGCATCGGCCGCGGCCAGGCCACGGCCCTGATCGAGGTCGCTGCGGCCCGTGACGAGTACTATAAGGAGACGGGTGTCTATGTGCCCATCTGCTCCGACGGCGGCATCGTGTTTGACTTCCACATGACCCTGGCCCTGGCCATGGGCGCGGACTTCCTGATGCTGGGCCGTTACTTCGCCCGCTTTGACGAGAGCCCCACGAACAAGCTGATGATCAACGGCGCTTACGTCAAGGAGTATTGGGGCGAAGGCTCCAACCGCGCCCGGAACTGGCAGCGCTATGACCTGGGCGGCAAGAGCGACCTGGCCTTTGAGGAGGGCGTGGATTCCTACGTCGTCTACGCCGGTGCCCTGCACGACAACGTGGAGAAGAGCCTGTATAAGGTCAAGTCCACCATGTGCAACTGCGGCGTGATCACCATCCCGGACCTCCAGCAGAACGCCCGCCTGACTCTGGTCTCCGCGACCAGCATCGTCGAGGGCGGCTACCACGACGTGACCCTGCGCACCACCAGCGGCGGCGGTCAGTAATTTCCTTTTGTGAATGCCCCGGCCCGCCGAGAGGCGGGCCGGACATATCTTTTTGAAGCAACTAGAAGCAGATCGAATCTCTACGCACAGGAAAGGAGCGGGTATCTTTGAAGACCGACATTGAGATCGCCCAGAGCAGCACCATGCAGCACATCCGCGACATTGCAAAGGTTGCAAACGTCGAGGAGAAGTATCTGGAGCAGTACGGCAACTACAAAGCAAAAGTAGACTATAACCTCCTGAAAGAGCACACTGGTCCAGACGGCAAGCTCATTCTGGTCACTGCCATCACACCCACCCCGGCCGGAGAGGGAAAAACCACGACCACCGTGGGCCTGGCTGACGGGCTGCGGAAGATCGGCAAACGATCCGTCGTGGCCCTGCGGGAGCCGTCTCTCGGCCCCGTGTTCGGCCTCAAGGGCGGCGCGGCCGGCGGCGGCTACGCCCAGGTCGTGCCCATGGAGGACATTAACCTCCACTTCACCGGCGACTTCCACGCCATCGGCGCGGCCAACAACCTGCTGGCTGCGATGCTGGACAACCACATTCAGCAGGGCAACGCCCTGGGGATCGACGTGAAGAAGATCACCTGGAAGCGCTGTGTCGACATGAACGACCGCCAGCTGCGGAACATCGTGGACGGCCTGGGCGGCCGGATGCAGGGTGTGCCCCGTGAGGACGGCTTTGACATCACCGTGGCCTCCGAGGTCATGGCAGTGCTGTGTCTGGCTTCCTCCATCACCGACTTGAAGGAACGTCTCAGCCGCATGGTCGTGGCCTATACCTACGACGACAAGCCCGTGACCGCTGGCGATCTGAAGGCAGCCGGGGCCATGACCGCCCTGCTGAAGGATGCCCTCAAGCCCAACCTGGTCCAGACTCTGGAGGGTACCCCTGCCTTTATCCACGGCGGTCCCTTCGCCAACATCGCCCACGGCTGCAACTCCATCATGGCCACCCGCATCGCCCTCAAGCTGGGCGACTATGTTGTGACCGAGGCGGGCTTCGGCGCAGACCTGGGCGCAGAGAAGTTCCTGGACATCAAGTGCCGCATGGCCGGTCTTAAGCCCAGCGCTGTGGTCGTCGTGGCCACCGTCCGCGCCCTGAAGCACCACGGCGGCGTGGCCAAGGCCGACCTGGGCACGGAGAACCTGGAAGCCCTGGAGCGCGGCCTGCCCAACCTGCTGCGCCACGTGGAGAACATCACCACCGTCTTCGGTCTGCCCTGCGTGGTCGCCATCAACCGCTTCCCCCTGGATACTGAGGCAGAGCTGGCCCTCATCGAGGAGAAGTGCAAGGCCCTGGGCGTGAACGTGGCCCTGTCCGAGGTCTGGGGCAAAGGCGGCGAGGGCGGCAAGGCCCTGGCCGAGGAAGTGGTGCGCCTGTGCGAGCAGCCCAACGACTTCCACCAGGCTTACGAGCTGGACACCTCCATCGAGGACAAGCTGCGGGCCATCGTCACCAAGGTCTACCGCGGCAAGGACGTGGTCCTCACCCCCAACGCCAAGAAGCAGGCCAAGCAGCTCACCGAGCAGGGCTTTGGCCAGTACCCCATCTGCATGGCCAAGACCCAGTATTCCTTCTCCGACGACCCCAAGCTCCTGGGTGCCCCGGAGAACTTTACCGTCACTGTGCGGAACATTAAGGTCTCCGCCGGCGCCGGCTTCCTCGTCGCCCTCACCGGCGACATCCTCACCATGCCCGGCCTGCCCAAGGTCCCCGCCGCCGAAAAGATCGACGTGGACGAGCACGGGAAGATCAGCGGGCTGTTCTGAGTCGCTATCCTTCTTTTCACTTTATTATGATACAAGCACTGCCCTGGGAAGTTTTGTTCCCAGGGCAGTGCTTTTTAGAAGATTTATAAGATTTGGTCTTGGTCAGACGCGACATAGGTCATAATGTTTTCGACGTTGCAGCCGAAGATGCGGCAGAGGTCATTGATCGTGGTGGTTGTGATCGGCTTATTCTTTCGGAGCTTATCAATGGTGGAGCTGGAGATGTGATGATTCTTGATCAGGGTATAGGTCGATTCCTTGGAAGAGGAAAGGGTTTCCCAAAAAGGATTGTAAACGATCATCTCTGCACCTCACTTCCTGCTGTTCGGAATCTCTGCATGAGATATGATAAACGAAATTTTTCACTTGACTATGGTCGCAATAATGACTATAATAAAGGGAAATGCAGGAAACCAAAAAACGACAAGAAGTGAGGGATCAATATGGCTACGGTATGCTGTTTTTGTGGACAGAAATTAGGAAAGATTATGGATACAGGCTATGAGGTCGAGGGGAGCAGTTCTGGTGCCAGAATGTGTTGGCCTTGTAAACAGAAAAAGGATGCCCTGTCCGGCACAGAGGAAGAGAAACGGGCGGAGGCAGTTGCCTTTTTTGAGGGCTGTCTTAAAAACGTAAAACTGGAACCTGACGTGAGAGAACTTACACAGCAGTGGCTCACGAGAGGGGAAGAAAAATATCAGAAGAAAAAGCATCAGGAAGAGGTAAAGGAAAAATACGATGCAGATATCGAGTCTTTTCTGATGACGACCACGAATCATTTGGAAGGATATTCTGTACAAGCCTACCAAGGTATCGCATCCAGCGAGGTCGTGATGGGGACAGGTGCGATGTCTGAATTCATGGCTGGGGCCTCAGACCTCTTTGGCACGGAGGACAGTGCGTTCAGTAAGAAACTGCTCCAGGCCCGGAACGCGGCGCAGAAAAAAGTGGCGATACGAGCGTATCATCTTAAAGCAAACGCGATCGTTGGCTTGAAGTTTGACTACTTTACGATCGGCAGTAACATGATCGCCGTTTCCTGCTCCGGAACGGCTGTTGTGGTTACAAAGAACACCGGAGATCAGTAAAGCTGGTCTGCGCAGGAGCAGAGAGAAACATGCGCCCAGATTGAAATCTGACAAAAAAGTCCAACTGGATATGATAGAATCGCCGTGTACCGGACAAGCTGGTACACGGCGATTTTTTACGCAACATCAATTTGTCATCATACGAACGAAAGGGGAGTGTGACCAGTGGCAGTTGCCTACACCACCCAAAACCGCGCCCTCACCGTCTCCCTGTCCGGGGAGCTGGACCACCATCGGGTGAAGGGGGTCATTCGGGAGCTGGAGGGGGAGATCGACCGCCTGCTGCCCCAGCAGCTTGTGGTGGACTGCGCGGGGGTGACGTTTATGGACAGCGCGGGCATCGCCATTTTGCTGCGCCTGTGGCAGCGGATGGAGGAGCTGGGGGGGAGCATCCACATCCGGGATCTGCCGGAGCAGCCGGGGCGGGTGTTCCGGGCGGCGGGCCTGGCCCGGCTCATCCCCACCGAACCCATCCCGGAAAGGAGTGACGCATAGCCATGCGGACTATCAAGTACATCAACCAGGTCAGCCTGGTTTTTCCCTCCCGGTCGGCCAACGAGGGCTTTGCCCGCAGCGCGGCGGCGTCCTTTGCGGCGCAGCTGGACCCCACCCTGGACGAGCTGGGGGACGTGAAGACCGCCGTGAGCGAGGCCGTCACCAACGCCATCGTCCACGCCTATCCCGACGCCCTGGGGAAAGTGGAGCTGAAGCTCCGCCTCTATCCAGAACATGAATTTGAGGTCGTGGTGCGGGACTGGGGCGTGGGCATCGAAAACATCGACCAGGCCCGCGCCCCCCTCTTCACCACCGGCAGCGAGGAGCGGGCGGGGATGGGCTTTACCATCATGGAGAGCTTTATGGACACGGTCAAAGTCCGCTCCAGGCCGGGAAAGGGGACCACCGTCACCATGCGCAAGCGCTTTGCCCTGCGGGTGGGGGCCAAGGGGTGAGTGTCCCCGAAGCCCTGCTCCGGGCCGCGCAGGCCGGGGATCAAGCCGCCTGCGGGCAGCTCGTGGAGGAAAACCAGGGGCTTATTTGGAGCATCGTGCGCCGCTATGCCCGTGGTCATTTGGAGCTGGACGACCTGTATCAGCTGGGCTGCCTGGGCTTTCTCAAGGCGGTGCAGGGGTTTGATCTGGCCTTCGGGACGCAGTTTTCCACCTATGCCGTGCCCAAGATCGCGGGGGAGATCCGCCGCTTTCTGCGGGATGACAGCATGGTGAAGATCGGCCGGGGGCGGAAAGAGCGGGGCTATCTCATTCAAAAGGCCCGTGCGTCACTGTCGGCAGAGCTGGGGCGGGAGCCGGTCCTGTCGGAGCTATCCCAGGCCACCGGCCTGACTCCGGAGGAAATTGCAGAAGTAGACTTAGCTACCGCCCCGGTCGCGTCGCTCCAGGCGGAGATGGGGGAAGACGGGCTGTCTTTCGAGGGCGTGCTGGGCAGTGACTCCCCGGAGGAGGGCATCGTGGAGAAGCTGGCCCTGCGCACGGCCATCGACGCCCTGCCGGAGCGGGAGAGGCAGCTCATCTTACTGCGCTATTTCAAGGGCCTGACCCAGGACAAAACGGCGAAGGTTTTAGGCATCAGCCAGGTGCAAGTCTCCCGGCTGGAAAAGAAAATTTTGCTGCGCTTGCGGGGGGAGCTCAGCGGCGGGTGAGCAGGGCTTCGCTGTCCACGATGCGGTCCTGCGTCCCGACCTTGTCCCAGGAGAAGAGGGGGATGAGGTCACGGGGATGTACCGGCTCCGGTTTGGCCAGCAGACCGGCGGTGTGGGCGAGAAAGCCGGTGACGGCCTCCGGCGTGGTTTTCTGCCGGAGCACGCCCACGTCCAAATCCCGGTCCCGCTTGCTCAGCCGCCGCCCGTCCGGGCTGACCAGCAGGGGCAGGTGGCAGTAGGTGGGGACGGGGTAGCCAAGCTGCTCCAGCAGCCAGATCTGCCGGGGCGTGGAGGAAAGCAAGTCCCACCCCCGCACCACGCGGGTGATGCCCATGGCCCCGTCATCTGCCGTCACGGCCAGCTGATAGGCGTAGACGCCGTCCGAGCGGCGGAGGATGAAGTCGCCGCACTCGGTCTCTAATTTTTGCCGCTGGGGGCCGAAATTTCCATCGACAAACGAAATGACTTCCGCCGGGACTTTGAGGCGCCAGGCGGGACGCCGACCGCTCTCTAGGAGGGCGGTTTTTTCTTGCGCAGACAGGGCACGGCAGTGGCCGTTGTACACTCTGGCTCCATCCGACGCATGGGGGGCGGAGGCGGCCAGCAGCTCTTTTCGGGTGCAGAAGCAGGGGTAGATCAGGCCCCGGTGGGCCAGTGTCTCGAACGCTGCTTCATACTGCGCCGTCCGGTGGCTCTGCTGGTACGCGACCTTCCCGGCCTGCCAGCCCAGGTCCCAGTCCAGCCCAAGCCAGTCCAGATCGTCCGCCAGCTGGTCGAGATAAGCGGGCTTGCAGCGGTCGGGGTCCAGGTCCTCCATCCGCAGCAGCATTTCCCCGCCCAAGGCCCGGATGTCCAGCCAGGCCAGCAGCGCGGCAAATAAATTCCCCAAATGCATCCGCCCGCTGGGGGAAGGCGCAAAGCGGGCGCGGGGCGTGGTCGTCATGGGACAGACCTCCTTTTGTGATTTGATCAAAGTGTGCCTATTTTACCACACAGGGCGGCAGAAAGGCAAACCTTGCCTTTTGGGGGCTGGTAGGGTAAAATGAGGTAACTGATTAAAAAAGGAGCAAATCCCCATGTCCATCACAGCAGTACGCGTTTACCTGGCCCAGTTTGGGCTGGACAGCAAAGTTTTAGAGTTCCCCGTTTCCAGCGCCACGGTCGAGCTGGCCGCCGAGGCCGCAGGGGTCATTCCGGCCCGCATCGCCAAATCTCTGTCGTTCAAGGTGGACGGCGAAGCCATCCTGATCGTCACCGCCGGGGACGCGAAAGTGGATAACGCCAAGTTCAAGGCGGCCTTCCACACCAAGGCCAAGATGCTCACCCCCGACGAAGTCACCGAGATGATCGGCCATGCCATCGGCGGCGTGTGTCCCTTCGGCATCAAGGAGGGTGTCAAGGTCTACCTGGATGAATCCATGAAGCGATTTGACAGCGTGTTTCCCGCCGCGGGGTCGTCCAACAGCGCCATCGAGCTGACCTGCGACCAGCTGGAGCAGGTCGCCCAGAACTGCCAGGGCTGGGGCGATTTTTGTAAGGGTTGGGCGTAAGAGCTTACGAGAAAAAACGACGGCTGAGGCCCCGTGTGTGGGGTTCGGCCGTCGTTTTTTATGCTTTATCGAATCAATAAATCAGGCAGCGTTACGATGAAAAAGTCTTGAAAGAGGTTCAGTCCTTTGCTGAGCGCATCGCTGACCGGGTTCGGTACCACGGTCAGCAGCAGGAAGCAGGTGCCCACCGCCAAGCTTCCCAGGACCACCCGTACCACCTCTTTCTGCCATAAATGGTTCAAAGTACGCAGCGGTGCGGCATCCTGCTCCGGCGGCAGAGTAAGCGGCGCATCCATATCCGCCAAAATTCTCCGGCAGGCGGGGCAGTGGGGAAGATGCTGTTGGATGAGAGCTTGGGAATCCTGGCTGAGGGTGTGGTCCAGCCAGAGGGGGAGTAGGTCCTGCACAAGGTCACAGGTGTGGTCTGGTTTCATGGGGTACCTCCTTCCTGCCCGTCGTTCCCCATGGGGTCGGGCTGAGTGGGCTGCTTGGTGAGAAAGCCTGCGTCGGTGAGGGAATAGGTCAGGGTCTGGTCTTGGAAAATCACGGTCACGGTGAAGTCTTCCGGATATTTTTTCATGGCCTCCACCTGCTCTGGCTGGATGGGCCAGGCGTAGCAGATGGCCTGCCCGGCATTCGCGTGCCCCAGCCATTCTTTGCAGACCCGGATGGTCATGCCAACGGTAGCAGTGGTGCCGTCGGCAAGCTCCCCTTGGATGTACTCCGTCTTGGGGCAGAGGACGGCGTTGTGCATGGTGAAGAGGATGCCCCAGCGCTGGCCGAGATAGGATGTGGGGCTGCGATAGAAACCGGTGTTGATCTCTGCGTCTGACCTGCTGGCGAGGACGGGGTGTCGCACCAGCAGGGTGCCGCCCGTTGTCAGCAGGCCGAAGGCCAACAGCACGGCCAGTGCCAGCCCGATGAGCTTCCGTCGTTTCCGTCGAGCCGGGACGGGCAGGGGCGGCAGGGATGTTTCTTGCGTCTGGGGGCGAAGAGCCTCTGCTTTCTTCCGGCAGGCGGGGCAGGCGGCAAGATGGGCCTCTACCTCCTCCCGGCTGCCGGGGTGCAGCACGTCATCCGCCCACAGGGGCAGCAAGTCTTGGATCGTGTTACAGGTCAGGGTCATGCTGGTCCACCTCCTTGAGATAGGCAACGATTTTTTCTTTGGCCCGGTAATAGGTCACTCTGGCCCAGCTGGGGGTTTTGCCAAAGAGGGCGGCGATGCGGTCATAGGGCAGCTCCCCAAAGACCCGCAGGGTGAAGACCTCTTTGTACGGCTCGGCCATGGTATGCAAAAATTGATGGATGAGAAACGCCTGCTCCCGGTCCATCAGCTCGTCTGAGATCGACACTTCGCTGGGCGTCTCCCGCAGTTCCTCCCAGGAAACGGCCCGCCCCCGCTTCCGGCAGTGGGAGTAGAAGGTGTTCCGGCCGATGGTGAACAGCCAGGCCCGAATATCTTTTCGGCCGTCATATTGGTCCAGGGCCTTGAGTGCCTTGAAAAACGTCTCTTGGGTCAGCTCTTCGGCCAGGTGATGGTCACCGGTGAGGCCGCAGAGATAGTGGAAGACATCGGAGAAACAGTCTTGATAGATATGGTCAAATCCCACGGCAGGTACCTCCTTTCACTGGAATAACGCGGGGGAAGGGGAGTTGTTACAGGAAATTGAAAAATTTTTAGAATTTTGGGCATGAAAAAAGAGAGAGTTCCGAAGAAGAACTCTCTGAGGTTGATCATAGAAATGTATACGATGATGTTATTTGTATGGATCATACTGCTCACAAGCAGTTTCTAATTTAGAAAAATCGCAGTACATTGGGTAGACTTGTCCTGTCTTTTTCTGCTTCCTATAAATTTGATTTACCTTGGATAAAATACCGTTTTGCTGCCTCTTGCAGAAACGATATTCCTTTTCTAAAAGGTCAACATATTTTTTATCAGATAGGGAAGAAAAGTTGATTCGGGTATATAGTCCATCAGGAACAGGAATCATTTTTTTGAGATCCAATGCAGAGAGAATTTTCAATGCCTCTGTGTCAGAAATAGATTTGAAAATATCTCTTTTTCGGAGTTCTTCTTTTTTGACTTGTTCATAAATCAAGTAGTGTGCAGGGCCAACATTTTTCCATTTGGTGTGTTTTTGCTTTCCAGAGGTCAGGGGAATGAAGTAAGTGTATGTATCAATGATAACAAGAATTCCGAGAAAAGGCTTTTTTGTATAATCTTTTTCTTGTGTGAATGCTACTTCTGAATCAATACAATTGAGGTATTGTAAATAAGCGGTATCAACGTGATAAAAGCTGAAATCATCGAATCGTATAGACATTGTACGGTTTCCTCTCATAAAAAACGAGGGGATTTGCATCCCCTCGCATCGTTAACGCTCCGCACTTGGGATATAGGTGGCGGAACACCTGCTGTAACGCTTCGCACTTGGGATATGGGTGGCGAAACACCCGCTGAGAACCACTTGGTTCACATATAGTATATGCGATTTCTTCAAGAATTGCAACTCTTATTTGAGAGATACGAAAATCATGCCACGCTCTCAAAGACGATCATAGTATCCACAAGTAATGTTCGTCACCAGTTTTGGTTACTATAAAAAATCGGACACCAGTTTTGATATGCAGTGCACCAAAACGAGTGTCCGATTATGGTCGGAGTGTCGGGATTTGAACCCGAGGCCTCTTGAACCCGAACCAAGCGCGATACCAAACTTCGCCACACCCCGATATGCTAATCTATTATACGAGATACCTGGGAAAAAGTCAACCCGCAAAACACAATTTTTCCCGCGCCTGCGCCTGCATTTCCGCCGCCCGCCGTGCATAGGCATAGAACCAGCAAGGAAAGGGGGCCTGACCCATGGCGGGGAACGGGACAAGGAAGAAGCAGGAGAACCTCTCTCCGGGGGAGAAGCGGCGGCTGCGGCAGCTGCTCCTTTGCCTGGCCCTGTTCGGGGCGGTGTTTTTGGGCCGGGGGATGGACCTGGGGCCGGTGACGGAGCTTTCCCAGCAGGTGGGCCAGCTGGTCCGGGAGGACATGGACGTGCAGGAGGTCTTTGCCAGGATGGGTGCGTCGTTCTCCCAAGGAGAGCCGGCGGTGGAGACGTTTCGGGCCTTGTGGGAGGATGTGACGCATTGGGGTGAGCCGGAAGGGTCCTGAGCTGCACAGCACCGGCGGCTTTTGGCTGCTGGTGGGGGCACTGCTGCTGGCGGCGTCGGTGCGGTTTTTGCTGTGGGTCGCGGTGGCGGTGGCTGTCCATGAGGCGGGGCATATCCTGGCCATCCGCGCCATGGGCGGGCGGATCGAGAGCCTGCGGCTGACCGGGGTCGGTGCCGTCCTGCGGACCCGGCGGGCAGGGCTTTGCTCCTATCGGGAGGAGTGCCTCGTGGCCCTGGCCGGTCCGCTGGCGAGTTTGCTCCTGGCGCTGGGGGCCGGGACCTGGGCCAGGGTGTTCGGCGGGGCGGATGCGTATTTGCTCACGGGCATCAGCCTGGCCCTAGGGGTCTTTAATCTGCTCCCGGCGGGTCCGCTGGACGGAGGCCGGGTCCTGCGGGCCGTGTCCTCCTGGCTGGTGGGTCCCCATCGGAGCGTGGTCATCTGGACTTGGGTCACGCGGGGGCTTGGCGTTGGGCTACTGGGCCTGGGAATTTGGGCCCTGGCCCACGGGGGAAGCTTCCCGCTGCTGGTCTGCGCCCTGTGGTTGCTGTGGCCGGGGCGGCGGGGGTGATTGACCCAATCGGTAAATTGTGGTAAACTACCTTCTGTACTGGTATCACCATGTAGCACCATATCCAGAACACAGGAGGGATTCCCTATGGCAAAAAAACATTCTCTGGGCCGTATGCTGGTCTTCGGGGCGATCACCGGCGCCCTGGGCGGCATCGCCGCGTATAAGCACAGAAAAGCCATCGAGCGCACGCTCCAGGACATCGCCGACCAGATGGACGCCTGGGAGGACGACGGCGACTTTTTCCACGATGACGACACCGTGGTCCACACCATGCCCAGCGCCTCCAGAGAGGAAGCCTCCGCAGAGGCTCCTGCCGAAGCAGAGCCGGAGGACCAGATCCCCGCGCAGGAGGAGCAGAGCGAAAGCGAAGCACCTGAGGCTGACGACAGCGACTTTGCCACCACGGAGACGGACGCATAAACGCAGCGGTACGAAAAAACACCCCCTACCAAGGTTTTGATCCACCTGGCAGGGGGTGTTCTGTACGTTCGGGAAAAAAGCGCAGTCCTTAGCTCAGTCCTTCATCAGCAGGTACATGACAGCCTTCTGGGCGTGCAGCCGGTTCTCGGCCTCGTCGAAGATCTCATCGGCGTGGGCCTCGAAGACCTCAGCGGTGATCTCCTCGCCCCGGTGGGCGGGCAGGCAGTGCTGGACCATGGCGCCGGGGTGGGCTGCGTTCATCACGGCGTCGTTGATCTGATAGCCCTCGAAGACCAGCTTCCGCTCGTTGAACTCGCCCTCCTGGCCCATAGAGGCCCACACATCCGTGTAGAGTACATCGGCGTCTTTGGCGGCGGCCAGGATATCGGAGGTGCAGAGGAACTTGCCGGGATACTGCTCGGCAAAGGACAGCACTTCGGGGTCGGGGCGGTAGGTGTCGGGGCAGGCGATGGCCACGGACATGCCGACCTTCAGGCCACCCACGATGAGGGAGTTGGCCATGTTATTGCCGTCGCCCACATAGCAGAGCTTCAGCCCCTCCAGCTTGCCCTTGTGCTCCCGGATGGTCATCAGGTCAGCCAGCACCTGGCAGGGGTGGCAGAAGTCGGTCAGGCCGTTGATGACGGGGATGGTGGCGTATTTGGCCAGCGTCTCCACTTCTTCCTGGGCGAAGGTGCGGATCATAATACCGTCGCAGAAGCGGGAGAGAACGCGGGCGGTGTCCTCCACCGGCTCGTGGCGGCCGATCTGACTGTCCTTGTCAGACAGATAGATGCCCTGGCCGCCCAGCTGGTAGATGCCCGTCTCGAAGGAGACGCGGGTGCGGGTGGAGCTTTTCTCAAAGATCATGGCCAGGGTCTTCCCAGCCAGGAAGGGGTGCTGGATCCCGGCCTTTTTCATGGCTTTGAGCTGGTCGGCGGTGTCCAGAATTTCCAGAATGTCCTCGCTGGTCAGGTCCAGCAGCTTCAGCAGGTCTTTTTTCATGGCGGTTTGTTTCCTTTCTCAACCGTTTTCCGGGGGGCTTAGTCGTGCAGGGTCTGCTTCATGATGGCCAGACCTTTGTCCATTTCGTCCTTGGTGATGACCAGGGGAGGCAGCAGACGCAGGCGCTCCCCGGCGGTGAGGCAGAGCAGGCCATTGTCCAGCAGCAGGGTGGCCAGCTCCTTGTTGGTGTGGCCCTCTTTCACGTCCACGCCCAGCATCAGGCCCATGCCGACTACGCCGCCCAGCCAGGGGCTGCCCAGGTTCTCGATGCTGGTCCGCAGATACTGGCCCTTCTCCTGCACTTCCTTTAGGAAAGCGTCATCCAGCTTTGCCATGACGGCCCCGCCTGCGGCGGTGGAGACGGGGTTGGCCCCGAAGGTGGAGCCATGGGTGCCGGGGGTCAGTACGGCTGCGCACTTTTCGGAGGCCAGAATACCGCCCAGCGGCAGGCCACCGGCGATGCCTTTGGCGAAGGAGACCACATCGGGCTGGATGTCAAACTGCTGGTAGGCAAACAGGGTGCCGGTCCGGCCGATACCGGTCTGGACCTCGTCCACCAGCAGCAGCCAGTCCTTCTCCTGGCAGAGCTTGGCCAGGGTCTGGACCATAGCCTTGTCCAGCGGGCGCACGCCGCCCTCGCCCTGGATCAGCTCCACCATGACGGCGCACACGTCATCGCCCC